>Ga0058702_10000084_pt1 | contig 92125 bp, 84 predicted proteins | sample AgamicOrSfe_FD_83781 | JGI IMG/M metagenome (GOLD analysis project Ga0058702, IMG submission 83781) | Agave microbial communities from Guanajuato, Mexico - Or.Sf.e | ecosystem: Host-associated > Plants > Phyllosphere > Phylloplane/Leaf | place: Guanajuato, Mexico | collected 2012-05-30 | reverse complement strand
CCTTAACCCTAACCCCAACCCTAACAACCCTAACCGAAACATAAGGTAGTTATGATGTAATTATAGTGTTAAACATCCTATAGTAGAAGAACCCCTAGCACTAAAAGATGTTTACCTCCTTAATGATTATTCTTAGTATTACATAAGGGCATCCCTTAACTGTTTATGTTTATATCCTCTTATTATATATACTGTCTCATATTGTAGCAAGTTTTGCATTTGTATAAAAAGGTTGGCTACTTGTGTCACTGCTGGCGAGTTGACTGATTATCAAACCCTTATACTATCGTTAATATCATCCCACCCTCGATAGTCTGGGAAGTACTGGCGATGAATCCTTGTCGCGTACTCCATAACTGTTGGGAATTGCCTAATGGTCTTTATCGAGTCTGGTGCTCTATGCACGCGTCATTAGCGATGAAACTGCTAGAGTTGCGATGATATACTTACGCTTCACAGACCAAAGTCGTTGCGATGAAGCCGAAAACCACAGTGTCGGCTGTCGTGGGTTCATCTCGTCCAAAGATCCAGAATGGTGCCTCAGAATCTTTCGTGGAAGATCGATTCTTTGCCTCGACCAGCAGCGCATTCACCTGCTCCCACGTTGTCTGGACAAAACCACGAACCTCGTCATAGGTGAATCGTCCTGTGCCCTGACCATGGAGTGTCTTGGTAACTGTGCGGTACACAAGCATGCCGACAAAGATCTGGATTGGAAACGGTACTGCGTGAAGCACATGAGGTCGCATCACGTAGTAGTTCTCGATCCATTTCTCATAGGTCTGCTATCATCAGTCGCATTCAGGTCCGTATGAAATCACCCACATTGTAGAAGTACAACTTGTCTTCAAGCATGGCACAAATTGCATAATCTTGCGCCCGCTCTGCTGGTGTGAGCTTTGCATTGAGATCTTCGAGTAAGCCATCTTGCATCAAGCGGGATGCAATGACAGATGAGTCGGCGATGACCTCTGATTCTTCAGAACCCTTCGTCTGTATTGTGACGTATGGTATTTTCCCCCTTGGTGCATTCGAGAGAGAACCGGTGTCCGATTTGTATGCTACACCAGCGAACCGTAGCCGCGCTTCGAGTTTCGCAACGAACGGCGACCAGACGTAATTGCCATTGCGAGGCAGACCCGCGGAAACGGTGATGGAAGGGTTCGTTGCCTCGTTCATGGTTGTACGGTGTGGAAATGATTAGTGTAGGTACGTCTCCAGCAACAACTATGGTATATTTCAAGATACCTTTGGCTCGGAGATCGGAGATTACTGATACGGCTTTCGGAGAACCTGATGCCCGAACGTATACAAACACTGTCGAAGGACGAGCCGACGAGTCCGTGCTAGTCTACGATCCAAGCACTCCAATTGATTACACGATGCTATGAAATCCACAGCAAACATCTGATCGGAGCAGGTCACTAAGCGAGAAGACACGAGAAATCACGAGATTGAACACCACAGAATAATATTGTAAGTCTCGGACGGCATGCACCACCGACTGTTCATCATGTATTCTCGAGCTCAACTGCGTCTTGAGATATCTGACCATACCGGTGACCTTGGAATTGTTTCGGCAGCCATCTGAGCAGACCTCTCCGCCACCGGCTCTTTGTCACGACGTACCACATCGCACCGAGGAGCAGGAGGACGATAACCAAGCCACCGAACCCACCTCGAGAGAACAGCCTTCGTCCTTGGTCAAGCGTAGATGACACTCCTAGGCCGTCCATCCGCTTGTCCAGAGCTCGTACACGCAGAAAGCGACGTGCAATATTGGAATCAATATCAATGACAGTCTCGAAGCCTTCTCTTCCGACTGACAGCAGCGTGCTCCAATTATCACCCTCCTCATCCCGTGAATGTTCCACGCTCCAGCGTTCTACCTCAGTCGCGCCGTTCCAAGACACGAACACTTTGCCTTTCGACAACACAGCCGAAGGCGGGTATGCAGGACGGCCGACCCAAGGAAACTTCAATGCGCGATATGATTGCACGTCGCGGCGAAGCCAGGACCTGCTGCTAGAAAAACGTGTATCGCAGAGCATGGTTCCGTCCGCTGCAAACTCGCCATACACTGCATTTGATCCATATCCTAGGAGCACCTTGGAGTCCGTAGCCTTTTGCGTCGATATGACCTGTAGCGAGCCCTGACTTGGCGAAAGGATATGAGACGGATGCACGTACGACTGTACTAGGCGGACTGTATACTCGTTCGGACTGGTTTTCTCCTTTGTCGTCCTCGGATCTGGGTAAGATACCTCAAGTAGCATACCGCGCGATTGCAGGTTCTTGTCCGTCACCAGATCATCGGCAGCATTGTCGAACAAGGTAAGCAGCTTGGTGATGCGACCTGCAATCTGTCTGATGCTATTCTTCGTCAGTTGTGGGAAAGCTCCAAGTGCATGAAATCGAGCATCATGCTGTGAGGAAAAATTCGTTGCAGCACCATCGCTCAAATCTCGGAAGTAATTACGGACACCGCCCAGTATCCAAATGATCTGCCCCGTCTGGCCATCGATATATGTCACAGAGCTGGTATAACGTGCCGAAATCAAATAGTTTCCAAGCTCATCCTTGGTTACGCTGTTGATATGAAAATAATCAAAAGGTTCCGTGGGACCACCAGTCTTGCCAACATCGCGATATGTGTCACTAATCCCATAGTGATCTGAAGCGCGCCATTGGAAAAGCAATTTGTGATTCGCAAGGTCGATCTCCTGGAAAAGACAGTCCCAAATGTATGCAGGCGCACCAAGGTATCCAGGTTTCTGGACATCGTTGATGTCTATCTTGGCGGACTCGTAAATTGTAATCAGAGCAGTACCTTGTTTCGTGATGAAAAGCTCGTGCAGGTCCGGTTCCAGGTTGTTAAAAGCCGTGATCCTGAATGCTTCTTGGTAGGAAGAGTCGAGCAGAACATAAACTCCTTGACCATGACCCTTCATCTTGTCCTCGCCTTCCCAATACGAAAGATAGCGCTGTCCTTGGAACTCTTGGACCGCTAACCCATATGCTTGCTTTTCTGTCTCGTGCATCCAAACCAAGTCACCATCATTGTCTAGTATGGCGTTCCCATGCTCTTTCAGTGCAAAGCCGCGCGGGCTGATAAAGGTGTAAAGGCCATCATGACAAGCAGGGGAGTCGGTGGCTTTCCGTGGTGCTGGCGCACGAAGATTGAAGCTTTTGAATGATCGCTGAGGGTAGTAGCCATAGCTCGTCTCCCAAGCATTGACATCGGGAGGTGTACTGGACCAGCTAGAGACGATCTCGGATGCGCCAACGTTCTGAGCCAAGGCGTGCAGAAATACCAGTATCAGTCGAACCAGCGAAGGCAGTGAGGCGCGTGACATGGTCTGCCCGGCTTTGAGATGATTTGCGAGATGAACGCTATCAATCACACATCCATCATTGATTCTCAGTCCTGAAGCTCGGTCCGCGTTGAGGTCGGAAGTCGCAGTACCATATCAGGTGTGGTTAAAATTGGTGGTGGTCGAACATCCAGGTCTTGCCAAGCGATGACAGGCATTTCGGGTTATACAACCGGCTTCTGTCACCGTACTGTTTCTGTTCAGCTTGGATAAGAAGGTCGGACAAATATCCAGATTCGCTGTCGCTTTGTAATCTTCGTTAGAGTTCAGGGAGATACCCGTATGTCAAAGTGAACAAAGATGGATGATATCGTTGACCGCTTCCACTGTGACCTCGGCACGTTTCATGTCACTCGGAATGTAAACTCTACCAAGCAACATGGTACCAGCTCCCTCGAGCACAAACAATCTTTACAATAATAGAAGTGTATCAGGTAATTCAAACTATCCAGATCTATCGCTGGTATACCCACGCCGAACGCCTCGCTATTGTAACCAAAACAACCAAAACACGGCGTCAAAAGAATTCTTTACAATCGCACACCACCACTAGACTGGCCATTGCCTCCTCCAAACCATGATGAAATTCCACCAGATTCGTTATCCATCCATCTTGGCTTCTTGAAGCTGCTTCCCAGCTCTCGCAGCCACTGAGGTCGATCTGTCGTCTCAAAGGTATTCTTCACTCTTTCTCCAAGATCCTGGAAGAAATACCGACCGCTGTCATCAAGCTCCTCATTAGCAATGTTTTGGCGAGGATCTGTTCTTCTTGAGTTGTTGGTGACTGGGAGTAATGAGGCGCGACTTTCTGGTCTTCCACGATTGTCCAAGGAAGAACGAGCACTAGAGTCGTGATATGTGGGAGCCAGACCGACACGAGAGCCGTCACTTTGCAATTCCCTCGCGATCAAAGTCTGTCCGTCTCTCCACCCACCAATGGCATTGTCCTCGCTTTCGTCGTCGAGGACTCCGAATCCGAGAACATTCTTGATCTTGCCGTAGAGATTGAAGAGTGTTGCGCAGACAGGCAAGAGGACGAAAATCGGAAAGTATCGCGAGAATCCTTCTCCAAGCGGCGTAAAGTTGATCAGCTTGCCGAGGAACTGGTAAAACTGCGTCTCCTTGTAGATGGTAGGTTGAAGCATGGTGATAAAGTTGAAGCTCAGTGGTACTGTCAACTTGGCGACCTGTAAACTGTACCAACAAGCGCTTTCGGCATAGGTCTGTCGCTTGACCAAAGCTCTGTTGCCCCAAACCTTGATCTCAGACATTGAATACAATGCCGCAGTACACATGTACAATAACCATGCCGAGGCGACCATTTGTCCACCAAATCCAATCTCACCTCGGCTACTGCCTGGATGATGAACAACTGTAAGCCCGATAAGCGACAGTTTTGATCCACCCTCGAAAATGTGAACGATTTCGGACCAGATCAAGCCGATGGATGCCATTGAAAGAATTGTGCCTGTGGCTATGCGAACAGCAGGAATGAGGTGGGTGTGAGCATAATATCGCAGAGTAGGGGTCATAAAAGGTAGGCGAATGCCACTTCGACGTCCGAAATCCAGCTGCCGAGAAGACGCGGCGTCCAGAACAGCCTGTAGATCCGCCGCTTGTTGTACCAGATTCTTCCATTCATCGACGAATCGAGCCTTTTTATGCCGAGCACGCTTCAACTTCCGGGCTACGTCAGCCATATACCGATCGGTAATGACCGGTGGTATTCCGCTACCAGCAGAAGAGCCTCCAGCTCGTGGACCCTGCTTGTTCGAGGGCTCAGCCAGCTCTTCTACCCAGTCGCGCAGTTCCGGGCCAAGGGTCGATTTCCGCTGATATAACTGCGTGACTTGTGTCTCGATAGACCCTAGCTCTTCAACCGCCTCTTCCATCTTATCGTGAATAATGGGCGCATGAGATTGCAGTTTCCGAAGTCGTCCACTGACGCTAGCATTTCTGAACAGCTTCCTAGGGAGGGCGACGAGTCCGTGTCCCATCAGATAGACGGCCATAATCAGACCCCAAGCATATGCCAGAGCCATCACCAATGCCTTCAGACTCTGACCTTGTAGACCCCCCTGAAGGAAAAAGTAGATTGCGCCGACAACGCTGACGCTGAGGACGATAAGCTGGTACCGTCCATTCGTACGAAGTGAATACACAAAACGGTCCTTCGGTTCGCGGTAGCCAGAGTCGCTATATTCGCCGAGTAATGGAAGGATAAACCAGGTCAGCATAAACGTGAGCCAGTATGTGATGCGCCAGGAGACCAGGATGAGCCTGTCTGGCAACCAGATGCCACGATTGCCATCAGTGTCGGTTCCAGAGGACGAGGCGAGATCTATCGGTACGAGCAATATTATCGAGCATGGCAAAGCAAGAGCCAGAAACACTGGAGTGAGCAGATAAGACGGTGTCGTGCGCAAAGGAAGGTAGTGTCGCAACAATGAGAGTACCAGCGCCGAGATGACAAGCAACGCGAACGCCGCAAACACGTCTGATCCGATTGATGAGGATACCATGGCAAGTGTGTCACCTCATGACCTAGGCGTATGCAAACGTGGACCGATCGAAGGATGGAATTGTTATTGTAGACGGAAAGGTTACAACTCGGATCGGCGTCTAATCGTCAGGAGCCGCGGATGACATGACGAACAGGGCAGTTCAGGTTGTCAAGCCAGGTGGAGCTTTCCAAAACGGGCCCGAGCATGCCGATGCCCGATCTTGACATTTCAGGGTTCGGTTCCGAAAGCTTAGGGTAGGCCCTCGACAACCTGAACACCTCGATACGTCGAACGTAGCATACTTAGGGTAACCCTACTCGCGGAAGGTGGGAATCTGGTCATATGGCTCTGAACAACTTGTCTACTCTGATTGCGACCATGGGCCTGGTTTTGTATAAGATCCTCGCACTTCGGCCTATAAGGCCAATGTCTCTATTCATTAGTCTCATGCTGCTGGTCACATTCACGAAGCTTACTGCATCTTGGCTACAAGCAGTTCTACGTCGATCAATGTACTGCTCATATCAGCTCATATCACCTTAGAGCATTGTGGTAACGATTGTCCCATCTACCCAGGTAAAGTACATAAAAACAGTAACGGTTGTCCCGTCCACCCAGGTAAGGTACATAATCAGTTGTTCGTCCTCCTTGAGAAGTTCCGACTACAGCATCCAACTCCTAGTATACCATCATCCTTGAAAACTCAGAACAGTGGGTTTGGTGAGCACTGCCGTTTGCAGCCATGTCTATGAGTGGGACCTTATGTATCAGCTATTTCGACTCGGGGCGCAAGTTAGGGAACAGGATACAAGAGAGGCAGTGAGGGATGATAATTGGACGCGCTGGGAGGTTACTGTTGACGTTGTGAAGGAAAGCAGAGGACTCAGAGATGCAACAACTCGAGCAAAAGAAAAACGTGTCGCCACCATTACACAGAGCCAGGGACGAGAAAGGAGCGGGTCAGACTTACTGTGCTCAAGCACTAAGACACAAACGAATCAAGCAGCCAAGAAAAGCAGCAGCCGAGAAGAAAAGCCGAAGGCGCAGATGGTTTTGCTTCATTTGAACATGACAACGATTACCATCATTTGTGTACAGCTGTTTAAGCACAGCTTCTGGGGCTGACTGTGATGTTCAGCAGTGGCGTCATTACCGTCCTCGCGAAACTTTCAGCGTGTCGGTACTAATCGTGAAGCTTTATATTGACATAGTGGTCATTGTGTTACCGAAAACTATTGTCGTTCCACATGGCCAGGAACCAGGAGGAGTCTGATATCGGTCTCGAGCCCTTGTACTGCTGACTCAACAAAGCATGCAACTTCTATTGGTAGGTCTAGTGTGCCTCCCATCACATCTTGCCTCTTGTCATGCACATCTGATAGCCCGTGCAGCGGCGTGCGTCTTCGACTGTCGACGAGAGCTTTCGTCACCCATCTCGAAGCCTTTTTTTCACAGCCTTAGGTTCGTGTCCGAAGTAGCTGACTATGTCCAATTGATCGCTACTTCGACGCGTTTGTTGCACTTCATGGTTGGTTGTAATTTCATCGAAGACAGAGAAGCGACTTGGATGGATGAATTGGCACCGGAATTCCAACAATGCTTTTCGCGTGTACTACGTCAAGGTTTCATGAGACCGTTATCGCATCCTCTTTCCAAACGCCGTGCAGTGAAGAATAGCTATAGAACAAAAGTCAGATCGCAACGTCTAGTCATCCCACTCCTCATCTAATTGGTCAATGAGTCTGTTCTCATCCTCCGAATCGTGTCGACCTCGTCGACCGACGTTGCCATTGCCGTTGTTGTTGACGCGGCTGTACCCTCTCCTGCTCGGGAGCATACGAGCGCATGATGAGGTGAGGATGATGAACATGTCCTGTTATTGGTTAATCGAAAGCCCAACCCTGCAATAGAAGAGTATACATACGTAGAAGAATCCTCCTATGCCTGCCCATAAACTGTAGTTCGGAAGTTGTCTCCATCCACGCTGGTGCATAACCGTACGTTGGTACACACAACCACCGACGACATACACCAATACAGCAATCAGCGCAATAACACCAAAGACACCAGAGGGGCCGAGCTGTTGCTGGGCAACCTCCACACCACCGCAAGCTGCTGGTGTGCGCGCTTCAAACATGTATGTGCACTCGTCTGGGCTGTGAACGAATGAAATGGACATCTCGGCGGCCAGAGGATCACTGTTACACAGAAGACTGATGACCGTGTTCTTCCTTCTCACCACACCGCTGTTTGTAGGCTTCTTTCGTTCGCCCTTCTTGTCACCCTTGTCATCATCGTCGTCGTCATCAATGATCTTCCTGGGGATCAAGTCTTCTGAGTCGTGCCCAGAGCTCGGTGAGGGGCATGGCGAGCCGTCGGTGTAATTGAGAATAAGCTTGCGTCCTCGAAAGAATGGCTCCGAGTTGTTGTGACTGGTATCCTCGTCAGCTCGGCGCTTTCTGCAACGACGACCATTTCCTACCCAAGACTGTAAATCTTTCCAGCTTTCTCGTAGTACGCAGCGATGTTCTTCCACTCGCTCTTTTCCACTCCTACCACATCGTGTAACTCCTCCACAACCGGACTACAAAAGTTGATGGTGAAGTTGGCGCCGTAGTCCCAACCACGAGCCGGCCACGACGTGTTGCGGGCATCTTTAGCAATTTTTTTGCCTTCTTCAGGGAGCTGAACCCTTATCGGGTTGAGGTCGAAGAATGCGCCAGAAGACGGTGATCTGATAGTGCATGGTACTTTCGGGTGCTTGCTGTCATCCGATGACGACGCTGCCAGCACAGGCAGCGCGGCCATCAGGAAGTAGTAGAACGGATACATCGCGACGTGAATTGTGAAGCGGTTAGAACGCGGGCAGCTTGCGAGTGTACAGAGATGAATACGTAAATTGACAATGATGAGTCGAGGAAGCCGAATAGTTGAGTCCGAGGTTGCTACCTACTACCTAGCTAACTTTCTGCGGAACCACGAGTTAAGACGTATGGGGCGCAACTAGCGGCTCGAGAGGCTCGGCGGGTACCCCTGGGAAAGGTTCGGCCCGCAAGGTGTGGATCTACAGTACCTCCGCAAAAGTCTGAACGCAGCTGCAAATCCTCACCATAAAGCACAAATTTTAATACTGAATAGCGCAGCCAAATCGACAACTAATTATATAACACTTTGTTATAAGATACTATAAGTGGTTAGCTTTCATCTGATTATAATTTTATATACTAACGACTGCTATGTGGCTAGTATAAGTTCTATAAACTTAGACCTCTGAAATTTACTATGAGAGATTTAGGAATAACCACTTTCTTTTATGCTTACTAATTTTCTAGGAGCTATAACATAACGTACGAACTTTTAATAGATTAGTTTTCTATGTATGAAGAGATCTTTCTATAATTATCTAGAGCTTGGCTTACTTAGGTTGTTTTACTACATATTATGGGCTAAGTTATATAGGTAATAAAAGCGCGTGTTTTGGTGAGAATTATGGGTTGCGTTCAGACTTTTGCGGAGGTACTGTATACCTATTAGTGTTGTAATGCAAGGAGCAACTCACACAACCAGCATACATGTATATCGTGTATTCCTGATAGCCATGTAGCAGACTATGAAACAAAGCGAACGAAGTACAACTATGTGCTACGCTATCAGACAATGGGGTATCTACAACAGAACTACGTCAAAAGTATGGTCAGTCCTACTTGAGAGCCACCATCTCCCTCTCACAACTGCCGCAATATCTCTCCAGCTCCGCCTTGACGCTATCACTGTCTTCTGCTGAACTAGTCTTCGCTTTCTTGCTGCCCTTTTCTTGAGATTTGCCGGCTTCGCCAACCTCAAAGAGTTTCCTCATGCGCTTGCACCGGCCGACTTCTTCGTGGATCCAGTCCTCGAATTCAGCGCTGACGATTTCCGTCTCCACCCTGTTGACCACCCTAAGTCCGACAAGCAGCTCGTGACGCTGTTTTGCAAGACTAGCCCTTGTCCGCGACAGGCGTACTGCTGTCCTTGTCTCGGCCGACTGAGGGATGATTTCTGGGTCGACGTCATTCGATGACGTCGCAAGGATATCCTGGAAGGTGGTCCTGCAGGTTGTGCTTCCAACACTATCGACAGCGGTAGCAGTATTGGTGAAGTTACCTATAGTTGGCAATGTGATGAGATCATCCACATCTGAAAGGTAGATCGCTCGGCTGACGCTGTTGTCGCTTCTGACACCAAGTTTTGACATGAACGAAACCGCTTTGCGCTCGTGATACCAAGACAGGCCGTCTCTGTAGGTATGCCAGCTGTTGTAGACACCTGAAACGACCAACAATAGTACTAGTAGAGAATGCGCGCTCGCAAGAGACATGAGACTCTTAACCACCGAGACCAAAACGTCAAAGACAACGCTCACACTCTTGAGCACTGCTTTGAGACCTTCATGTCGGTAGATACCGAATAGTGTCCATGTTCGTAGCCTCAAACTTGAAACCGTTGCTGTCTGAGGGAGGTCCGCAGCGGCGACTTGGAGCAACGTGGTGTTTTGTCCAACCGGGCCAAAGATCTGGATGGCTTTGCTAGTCTTACTAAATGAGCCCAGCTTGGCAACTTGGTCCATGACAATGCGCATAAGATCCTCTGCGTCGTGCTCCTTGTCTCTGAGCGCTCGTAGTGTGACTAGCCGACGAGAGCGAACCAGAAGTGAAGAAGTGGTCCATACCACCTTGTTGAAGACTGCGAATCGACACTGTGATTTTGCTGAATGGGTGATCACATACTTGGTCATGAGTTGCATCTGGTCAGACCATGGTAGATGTGTTGGCTGCTGGATCGATGTGATGACGTAACACAAATGATCGTTCGATATGTCGATCGTCTGACTGTCGGTGAAGGTGCGGCCGTTGTATGGACAGCTGAGCGTACGCTTGAGACGCTTGTCGTCCAGTTGTGTCCAGGGTGCCTGAGTGATGCCAGCGTCCGTCCTGTTTCGATACAGCATCTGGAAGACTGCGCTCTTGTCTCCGAAGAGAACATGAAACAATGCTTTTGCGCTTGCGCTAAAGTCTTTGACAGCCGTTGGCGCGTCGTAGCCTGTTGGAGTGTAGACAACAGCCTGAGAAGGTAGCTTGAATTTAGTCACCTCCCGGCCTGTCCTGGCAACAGGAACTCCATACAAGTTGTTGTCGATTTTCAATGTACGCTTCACGTTCGACTCGCGCCCTCGAACTTGCATCGGGTTTTCCTGATCCTCGCCAAGGTCACTCCAGCTGTCGTTTTCTCCTGACGTGTTAGGTTCCTGAACCTCCATCTTGATAAGTGTCTTGATAATTTCCTCGAGCGGATCCGGACTGTCAGAGTTCGCGTTGCGGACCAGGAAGTTCAAACGACGTTGGAGTAATTTCAGAGGCTCCAAGAAAGTTTTGATTGTTACTCGTCGAAGATGATCAGGTCGAGTGTCGTCCTTGAGGTGAACAAACAAAAAGTCACAGTCCCTACCTGGTGCTGCCGTCACTTCTGTAACCGTTGTAAGGGAAACACCCGAAATGAGGACGAATCCGAGATGGTGACTGTAGAAGTAAATCTCTCTTTCGGTGACGTAGACTCTACCCGGGAACTCCTGCTGTTCATTCGGGTTCCACGTCGCTCGAAACACAAGCACGACCTTTTCAGCTCGAGGGACGTCTGGGAACAGAGTACGAAATTGAGCATCCTGTGCCTTGAGTGGAAGGGGGTAGTAATTCGGAAACTCCTGGGTCGGAGGTACCCAGGGGGCTATTTTGGCGATATTGGGCTCTCCACTGACGCCAGCAACGCTGATCGTGTTGCGATGTGCTGCCCTTACCGGCGAAGTCAGAGCTGCGGTATGATGTCCAAAGTCCTTGACTGGCAAGCCTTCGCCATCCATGACGCCAACATCGTCTGTGGACCTCGCCTCGCCCGGAATAAGCTCAGCGGTGGCACTCAGAGCCTGAGAAACGACACGACCGAGAGGTCGATCTTGGTCACGTTCCAAGCGATTGACGGCACCCCACTTCTCAGAGCCCCAGAGATTCGCCATCACACCGCTAGGCGTTCCAGATCCTCCGTTTTGCGCCATACCTACTCCGCGCTCACTACTGACGACAACAGCAGTTTTGCTGAGGTTTGTAGGGGCAGGCGGATTGGCCATTGTCGAGGGTGCTAATGTGCTAGCGGGCATAGTGAAGGATCTCTGTTGAGGAGTTGACTGAGTACTAGTCGGGCCCACTGGAAGGACGTTGTGACTTGCCGCAATCAGGCTTGCGATACCGCCGGCCGGACCCGAAGACGCTGGAGTAGACTTTTTGTGCAAGTCAAGCTTTTGCATCAGTCTTGAGGCGTGATCTCTGTTGGACTCGCCGTCCTTCTCTCGTTCTATGATAGTGGAGCGTCGAGAAGATGAAACATCGAAGCTGCTGCGAACAGCTACAGAGTCGGAGCCTCCAAGATTTGCGGACTGATCTTCGCTGCCATGATTCAGATGGCCGTCACCCCGTGCAGCGAGCTCCGGTGCCACGGGTGGGCTGATGGCAAATGCAGCATCTGCTGAGCCTGAGTTCGTCTGTCCTTCCGTGCTAGCAGGGTCCTCTAAGGCCTTTCTTTTGGCCAGCTCGAAAGCCTCTATCCACTCTGACAGCTCCTGCTGAGTTTCGGCTTGGAGGATGATAGTAGTGTCTTTGGTCTTAATCTCAAAGCAGAATCTGCGTTCTTCCTGCGCCGCAGGTCTTGTGCTACAGAGCAAAACTCCGACCTTTTCACTCTCTTCAACGCCTCCAGATCGGTTTCCTTGCACAAGCCAGCCGAAGATTCCGTTTTTGACAAAAAGCCAGCGTCTTGACCAGACGGTCCTTGCAGGTTTACCTGTGACGCTCTTCAGATATACCCAACCTTGCTTTTCCGACCTCTGGGTCGATGGCGCGCTCGAGCCAAGATATGGTGCACTCTTCTCCGCGTAGTCGTCCAATTCCCTAGACGGTCTCACAGACTGCTCAACACTATCCTCGATCTGTCGTCGGGCGATTTGCAATTCACGCTTGAACGCCCATTCGGAGTTTTCCATTTCTCGGCCCCATCCGCGGATACGTTCCATCTCCGGTCCCCATTTCGTGAACAGTGCATCATTAGTCTCGCGGGCTGTCTTGAATTCTTTCCAATGGTCTGCAAATACTTTGACTAGCAACTTGTCCAAGGTTGCTCTTATCTGCGGACCTTGGACACAAAAGTCCATTGAGGCCTTGATGTACGCTTTACGTGCTTCGTGAAGTTGAAAGGCATCCTCTCTCAGGGCAGAGGCTTCCTTGGTCTTGGGCTGACCTGCATATCGAGCCAGGACACTGTCATATGCGCGCTGTGCAAGTTCAAAGGTCCTTCTACCTTCTCGGAATGGTTTTAGCTCGGTGTTGAGAAACTGTCGCATAGGTTCAATGACGATTGTGTCGCTCTTTCTGACATTTCGGAAGATGGTCTGCCAGTATTCCCGAGCGGCATCGCCATATCTTTTTGTAGCTAATATTGTATAGTCATGGTCCAGGATTGCTTCACTCACGTTGCTTGGAGGAAGTGCGTTCTGCAACCAGACGTTCACGGATTGTTCCAGTGCTGCTACATCGTGTGTCAACTTGGATCCTGTTTTGACATATCCCTCGAGCCATTTTTCGACAATATCGACCTGATCCGAGAAGTGAAGGGCGGTAGCACGAAAGGTAGGTGAGTCGAGGGCGGCTTCTTTCAGTCCGATGGGTCTGCAGAATACTGTCAGTGATCCTTTTTTGCTCTCCGACAAAGTGCTTGCTTACAGGAGGTTCAATGGCTTATCTACGGGCGTCAGGGTCGGCGGCTCGTTCTGTGCCATCTTGCGGGCAAAGGTCCGACACTTCTAGATTGCAGACTTCATTTGCTATAGAAGTTACGGCCTGACTTTGGAATGACCTTCAGCCAAGAGAAGTCGGTCGATGAATAGTACTGTAGGGTATGAATGCGTGGTATGGAGGCTCGTTTCTGCGTCACCGCGTGTTCCAAACCGTTAGCGGCTGAGGTGCATGTGAGGTACCAACTGCCAAGATATATGCGCATCTGGCTCGTATAGCCGGCACTAGCGAGAACTCCGCAAGCCGATGCAGATCGATCTCTTGAATAATTAATTTTCCCAGGCTTTCTCCACGATCAAACAAAAGTCGCAACCATGCCACGCCCAAAGAAATCTGCGGTCAAAGATGATTCGAGCAGCCGCCCTGCAAAGCGCACAAAGCTCTTGTCTGACAATGAAGACTCGGATGGTGATGCTACTGGAGCCCAGAAAGTCGCCCTTTCGAATGGCATTTCAGACGGTAGCCTGAAGATCAACGAAGAGTACGCTAAGAGATTTGAGCACAACAAGCAGCGGGAGGAGAAGCACAAATTAGACGAAAAGTACAAGCGAGATGGCAGGAACCAGGACGACGACTCGGACGACTCTTCAGACGAAGACGAAGACGATGTTGCCGAATTTGCGACTGAGGAGCTTGACGACGAGATATTCTCGACACTGTACGCCCTCAAGTCGAAAGATCCCCGAATTTACGACCCAGAGTCAACCTTCTATCGCCCTTTCGACGCCGAGGCTGCCGCTGCTAGTGCTGTAGGCAAGGAAAAGCCCATGACCATTCGAGATTACCATCGTCAGAATATCCTGTCCGGTCACGCTAATGGTGATACCGAGGACGCAGTGGCTCCACCGACATACGATCAGGAGCAAGAGAATTTGAGGAAGAGCATGATCAGCCAGATGAATGCTGCCGAGCAGGAAGACGATGGGGATGAAGAGGCGGGTGAGGGCTTCCTTGTGAGAAAGTCGAGGCATGTACCCAAGCCCGAGTCGAAACGTAAAGCTGCTGAGCTCGATATTGAGGGCGCCGAAAAAGATCCCGAAAGGTTTCTCTCTAACTTTATGGCTGCTCGCGCGTGGGTTCCCGACGAGGGATCTCGATTTGCGCATCTAGAGTCAGACGACGATGACGCGGACAACAGAGCCGACGAGTTCGAGGCGGCATATAATCTACGATTCGAGGATCCGGCAAAGGCTAACGAGAAGCTGCTGAGTTACGGTCGTGATCTAGCCAAGCACAGCGTGAGAAAGGATGAGACGAACCCTCGTAAGAGACAGCGTGAGCGCGAACGCGAGATTGTGGAACAAGCCAAGCAAGAACGACGGGATGAAAAGGCTCGACTGAAGCGTGCCAAAGTCAGCGAGGTTGAGAGAAAGGTGCAGCAAATCAAAGAGGCCGCCGGACTTGGGCCTGGTGATGTTGTCGACCTTGACGAATGGCGAGATATGCTTGAAGGTGATTGGGACGATGAGAAGTGGGAGGCCGCGATGGAGAAGAAGTTCGGCGAGAGCTACTACGCTGAGCAAGACGCTACGCTTAAAACCGATGACGATGACGGCGGAAAGAAGAGCAAGAAGCTGAAGAAGCCGACGTGGGACGACGACATTGATATCGAGGATGTTGTATCTGATTACGACGAGGATGAGGACGCTCCAAAGCCCGCTCTTGCGCTTACTGACGACGAGGAAGCTGATGAGGATGAGGACGCCGGTGCAGATGTTGACGGCGACGTCGAAACGAACGCGAGTGGCAAGCCAGAGAAGCGCAAGTCACGCAAAGAACAAGCCGCCGACCGCAAACGAGCAGCCCGGCAAGAACGTCTTAAGATCGAAGAGATGGTCGACAACGAAATGGACCTCGATCTGCCACAAGCCTCGAATCCCAAAAAGCAGCAAGGCCAATTCCGCTACCGCGAGACGTCCCCTATCTCTTTCGGTCTTACTGCTCGAGACATCCTATTTGCGGATGATACCCAGCTGAACGAGTTTGCCGGTATCAAGAAGCACCACGCCTTCCGTGACCAGGAGAAGAAGGACAAGGACAAGAAGAAGCTTGGCAAGAAGGCCAGGCTGAGGCAGTGGAGAAAGGAGACGTTTGGCAACGAGGATGGATTCGCCGGCGATTTTGCCAGTTTCGTCCGAGGGAAGGCAGGCCTACCCGAAGGACCTCTGCCGACTACGAAGGCAGATTCGAAGAGTGCTTCGGCGGATGCCGGTGCTGATGCTGGCAAGAAGAAGAGGAGGAGCAGGAAGAAGAAGGCTGACGTAGCGGCGTAATAGCCGATGCAGTTTTGTAGCACGTCCGATATATCGTTGCATTATGATCTAGTCACAGCAATGACCGAGTCTTGTCCGAGTTTCAAGCAGAGTATCATGGCCCCAAGCTTCCACAGTCTGCGATATGGAAAGGTGACCTTACCATGTTGTCTGGCAGAGACGATGGAGCTCGAAAGGATCTCATATTGAATAGTAGAACAGATAATTGAGAGGACCCGAGAGCTATCGTTGTGCGTAGTGGCCGTATAAGATCTCCAGAGGCAAAATCTTATGTTAGCCCGAGTTTGAGTGCATGAAATATTCCCAGCAGCTCTCACTGATACTCTCATACTCTCAGTTGATATGGTACACCATTTAGTTCAAGGTCTGATGCTCGATGTGATAAGATATCTCACACCCCCTTGGTATCTTTGATACTCGACTGGTGGTTCATGTTTGAGTCGGAGCTTTTGTCCACCTGAAACGACCGTCGGCCGTTCAAATTGACAGCCGAACCCGGGGGAGAAATGAAGCTTCCCGTCCGCATCACACTCCGATATTTTCCATGACGACTGGAGCAGGAGCCCTCCGCCCTGAAAGTGAAACTTTTCGACCATGCAATAGTCGAATACCATCCGCTCGACCTTTGTAACATCTCACGTCCTTCTCTTCGTTGTTGGTATCTTTAGTTTGTCATTCAGTAATTCGACAGGACATTTTGGAGCTCTACTCCTTGGATTGAAGCGGCTTTCGAATTTACCTCGAGCAGCATCCTCGGCTCAAGACTAAAATTATGGCGGCCACCACCAATGGTCACGCAGGTATGTGACGAGTCCGGTTTCTATGTGAATGAGACGCAACATGTTGAAAGACTCTACGGAAGCTGATTGGTATCAAAAGAAGCTCCGCCGGCCGAGTCAAATGGTCAGGTCGATGAGCACGCGACTAATGGCACTGTGGAGGCTGAGAAGCCTGAAGAAGAAGCAGCACAAGATGGACAACCTCCAGAGAGCGTCTTCCAGCTCAAGATCAAACTGCCACACGAGCCATTCGAGGCCTCTGTAATGTGTAGTACACATGAGTGAGCCGCACCTATTCCCATGCCTCTTCTCCACGCTGACTGTCGCCAGGCAAGTCCAAGATATTCGTCAATCAATTATCGACCTCCCCTTCACCTTCCAGTACTCCTGCTTCCATCTTGAGCACAAGGGCAAACGTATCAATGACTTCGTCGAGCTTTCTGAGGTCCCGGGCATCGTGGAAGAGCCGGAAGCGACCTTGGTTGAGGATCCTTATACCGAGAGTCAGGCGCGCATGCACTTTATTAGGATACGAGAATTGATCGGCGCCTCCGGAGACCGCACGGATCTGATTCACGGCGTCAGTGCTGGATTGTCGCTGCATGATGGTATTGCATCATCTCAGCCTAAGAGCGAGGACAAGGATACCCCAGTGGATGAGAGCATCGCACACTACGACCTCGAAGCTCCCGGTTCGATTAATACCCTCATCCCTGTACCAGAGCCAGCTGCGCCAAAGACTGTCAAGTCGCTGTCTCTTTCGCCATGGAACCCACCGCCGTACAGCCTCCGCGCAAAGGGCCACCTTCTATATCTCCTCGTAACCACCAACGAGGGCGAGCAGCATCACGTTACTTCCCACGTTTCTGGCTTCTTCGTCAACAAGTCGACCAACCAGAAGTTCGACCCCTTTCCAAGATCTGCGCCAAAGGGACACTTTGCACACTCTTTCCTCAGCCTCCTCTCTCAGATCTCGCCTTCTTTTGAATCCTCCTTCGTTGGTCTGCAAGAGTTCAACGGCCGTAAAGACCCATTAGCAGCATACCAGGTCTCCAACGCCATCCCGGCCAGCCCGTGGATGGTCCAGGCTGACGCTGCTGCGCTTTCAAGCCATGTAGCCGACATCACTCGCACTCAGGAGACCTACCTACTTGCGGGCCCAGAGAACGCCGAGACTCTCCGCGATTGGAATGAAGAATTCCAGTCGACTCGCGAGCTTCCAAAAGAGACTGTTCAGGATCGCGTGTTCCGGGAGCGCTTGACTTCAAAATTGTTCGCAGAGTACAATGAGGCCGCAGTCAGGGGCGCCGTTCTTGTCGCCAAGGGCGAGGTTGCTCCTTTGAATCCTACGGAATCCAAGGAAGCTCAGATCTTTGTCTACAACAACGTTTTCTACTCATTCGGCGCTGACGGCGTCGGTACTTTTGCAGTTGATGGAGGTGACGAGGCCGCTCGCGTCGCTACTGGCAAGGACGTCATGGGTGTCAAGGCCGTAAACCAGCTGGACATTGCTGGTCTTTTCACTCCTGGAACCGTTGTAGTGGACTACCTCGGAAAGCGTATCGTTGGTCAGAGTATCGTTCCAGGCATTTTCAAGCAGAGAGAGCCTGGTGAGCACCAGATCGACTACGGTGGAGTTGAAGGAAAGGATGTCATTGCCGAAATGGAGTCTTTCAAGGAGCCATTTGCTCAGTTGTCTCAGCAGATGCGTGTAAAGAAGCACCCCGTCTGGGACAAGGAAGATGTAAGACATGACCTCGAGGCCAGTGTTGAGACAAAGGGTCTGCTCGGAACCGACGGCAGGAAATACGTGCTTGATCTTTACCGCATCACTCCTCTGGACGTTGAGTGGCTGGATGAGCACCGCAAAGAATCAGCAAAGGACGCCGACGGCAACTCTGTTGCGGACGAGTCAAACTACCCACACAGAATGGCTGTACTTCGATCGGAGCTTGTTGAGTCGTACTGGAGATTGAAGCTGCGCGAGTATGTGCAGAACGAAATCAACAAGCGCAAGGAAGCTAAGGAGGCAGAGGCCACGGAGAAGAAGGATGGTGAGGCATCCAGCGCAGATGACAAGACCGTCGCCGAGACTGGTGAGCAGAAGCCAGCCGAACAGGAGCGAGTCGACATTTCCGGCTTCAAGTACTCTCTCAATCCTGACGTTTGCTGCGGTCAGCGCCCACAGACCGACGAGGAGAAGGAACAATGGGCCCAGGATGAGGTCGAGGTGCGCGCAGCATGCAAGCACTTGACCTCAGAAGTCATTCCAAAGACTCTTCACGAGCTTCAAGAGGGTGACGTCGGATTCCCAATGGACGGTCAGTCTTTGTCGAGCTTGCTCCACAAGCGTGGTATCAACATTCGATACCTTGGTGAAGTCGCTCGCCGCGCAGACAGCTCAGACCCAAGATTTCAGGCCGTGAAGCAACTTGCTGTCCAGGAGATGATCTCTCGTGGTTTCAAGCATGTCGCTACCAAATTCCTGCGCGGCTTGTCGTCACCTTTTGCGCACTCGTGTGTTGCTCATCTCCTGAACTGCATGCTCGGAACTGGCGTGAATGCCAAGCCTACACCAGAAGTCGAGGACTCCCTCAAGCACTTGTACCCGGAAGACGACTTCGCCTTCGAGAAGGCCACCCCGGAGAGTGTGCAGCAAGCAGTTATGACTCAAGTCAAGATGAGATACAGATACGATCTTGGCGAACAATGGATTACCCCGGGTAGAGAAAGACAAATGCTGCGAGAGATCTGTCTCAAGCTTGGATTCCAGCTGGAGGCAAAGGAGTACCAGTTCACCAAAGAGACTGCGACCAATGGGGTCAACGGTCACGCATCAAGTGAGGCGGCGCCTGCCCCAGCTGCAACCAACGGCACTTCATCATCTGGCAAGAACAAGAAGAAGAACAAAAAGGACAAGGAGGAGCAATCACCCGCACGAGCCGCAACGCCTGTGACTTTGCAGACCTTCCACACTGACGATGTCCTCAACGTCATCCCTATCGTCAAGGAAGCAGCTCCTCGCAGCGTCTTGGCCGAGGAAGCTCTCGAGGCTGGTCGTATCTCGATCGCTCAGGACCAGAAGGAGCTTGGTCAGGAGCTCCTGCTGGAGTCTCTTTCTCTACACGAACAGATCTACGGCATCTTGCACCCAGAAGTCGCTCGCGTGTACTATGCGCTTTCTACTATCTACTACGGCTTGGACGAGAAGAGCGCTGCTGTAGAGCTCGCTCGCAAGGCAGTCATCATCTCCGAGCGCACACTTGGTGTCGACCACGCTGAGACCGTCCTCAGCTACCTCAACCTCAGTCTATTCGAGCACGCCAGCGGAAACACCAAGCTGGCCTTGGCTTACGTCCGTCACGCTCTCGATCTATGGAAGGTCGTTTACGGAATCAAGCACCCTGACTCAATCACTACAATCAACAACGCCGCCGTCATGCTCCAGAGTCTCAAGCAGTACAAGGAGTCTCGCATCTGGTTCGAGGCGTCGCTTGCGATCTGTGAGGAAGTTGCCGGTAAGAACTCTGCCAACACTGCAACCCTTCTTTTCCAGCTCGCTCAAGCTCTCGCTCTTGACCGTGATTCGAAGGGAGCTGTCGTCAAGATGCGTGAGGCCTTCACCATTTTCAGAGACACTCTCGGACCAGAGGACCGCAACACCAAGGAAGCCGAGGCATGGCTCGAGTCGCTCACCCAGAGTGCCGTCTCCCTTGCTAAGCATGCCAAGGACATGCAAACTCGCAAGATGATGCTCAGACCACGAGCACCTCGCGTGGCCATGGGCACAAGACCACAACCGCAAGTCGGTCAGAGTACCGCTGAAGCTATTGAGCCTACCACGGCTGGTAACGCAGCTCTCGGCGAGCGATCGATCGACGAGTTGCTCAAGTACATTAACGGCGAGGGTAAGACCACGCCTAAGAAGAAGCCTGCCAACCCAAAGAGGAGACAGGGTACCAAGTAAGGGCAGGAACATGGTCGTTTCGTTCAATTCAGGCGACGCTGTGTCGTCGTGAGAACAACTCTTGCAGAAACTCTGTTCAACACCAATGGCGTGTACAAATAGGATATTCTGCATTTACCGACACGGATGAGGGCGGTCAGGTTCAAAAGTATGGATGTCTCCTTTCATTTTCAGTATATATTGCATGAACAAGCAGATCAGGTCCGAAGGCCCGTTGCTTTGTACCATACCATACCCATCAGCAGGCGTTTTGCTCTCTGTTGAACAGAGCACGGTCGCATTATCAAAGACTCGCCACTCTGTAGAATATATGTATCTACCACTCTCTCGATCCATCTCTTAGCTGTACATGTACCTATCACCCGTGTACGTCGTCTGAAATCGATAGTGTTGATTTATTTCGCGTCGCTGGCATCGGCCTCATCCAGCGCGGAACTCCATCTGCCGACATTGCTTTCATCCGATTCGATCTTATTCCTTACAAATGAGCCATGTCGTTATAAAAGAAAAAAATCCGATTGTTGCTCCTAGACCTCTATGCTAAAGCGCCACTCGTTCAGAAATGTGGCACTTTTTAGATCTGACACAAGATCAGAAACACGAGCGACGCATCTTGCTTGATCGCTACGGCGCCATCGCTCAAGCATCTGTTCTGGTACCATTGGTCTTACTTCAGCTCTACTTCGGTCTTTGCTGGCTACATGATCGCTCGAAAAGGAATCAGGACCTCGATCAGAAGTCGGCCCGCATCCAATCGAATGTTCTTCTTCGAGCTATCACGCTGATCCGACAATGGACGTGGTGGGCTGGCGAGTCCGTTGAGATATTTGGTTATCATGTGTCTATTCGCGGCGAACTGGTTGCTGCCATTTCCTGGACTGCGTGGTTGATCTTGCTGTGTGTTCTACAGACAGGCGATGGTAAGTTACATGTATCTTCATCAAATAAAGTAGTGGGTTCGATCTGATATGCCACAGATTATCTACATCTGACAAAACGATTCGGTATCGTGGCTGCCAGCCAACTGCCATTTCACTACCTGCTGGCTTTCAAGTCGCCTTACTCGCCTCTTCAGTATGTTACTCGTGCATCGTGGGAAACATTGAATGTCTTGCACCAAATCCTTGGTCGAATTTCTAACATACTTCTCTTTCTGCACGCCGCATTCTACATCAACTTCTACATCGTCTCCGGAATTCTAGCGAAGAGGCTCCTCGAACGGGTTGTCATCCTCGGAATCATTGGCCTTGTGGCCTACACAGTCGTTGGTACTACGGCACTGTCATGGGTGCGAAAAAGGTACTACCGCGTCTTCATCGCTATCCACATCGGACTCGCGACAGCTCTCCTGCCGGTCCTCTACTGGCACGTGTCCCAGATCCGGATCTACGTCCTCGAAACCCTCGCCCTATACATCATCCACAGCCTGCTTCGGTCATGGAACAGCAACACACACTCGGCAACCATTCACCGCATCCCGGGCACGAACCTTCTCGACATTACCGTCGGCCTCACTAGCAACTCCTCCACATCGCTTCTCTCACGCCTCAGACGCCCTTCGTCTCTAAAATACCATGCGGGCCAACACATCTACATCTCCACGCCCACGACAGTACTTAGCCGGACCCTCTCCACGAACCCCTTTACCATCGCCTCCCTGCCGCAGACGGACAGGTCGCTCCGCCTAATCGCCAGAATCGCAGATGGAAATACGGCTCTCCTCGCGGAGAAAGCCTCGCCGAGCCATGGAACGTCCCTGACGATCGAAGGTCCCTACGGACTGTCGACGCATAATCTTCACTTGCTGCGGTACAACCGTATCCTGCTTTTCGCGGGTGGAGTAGGCGCGACATTCCTGGTACCGCTGTACCGGACGCTGTTGGCTGATCTATCGCCGTCGGCCGGGTCGGGCAGGAGGGACAGGGTGCGGTTCGTGTGGAGTGTGAGGAGTGAAGCTGAGACAAGCTGGGCATTCGAAGGCGTGAGTGAGGCGGAGAGAAGAGGTATGGATGAGAGGATGGACGTCTGGGTCACTGGATCGAGCAGTGTATCTGGGAACGGCGACAGTTATAGGGAGTACAAAGTCAAGACTAGCGACGAGAGGTATGGAGACCCTTTCTCACTGGCCGATGACGAAAACGAAGACGACAAAGACGCTCTGCTGCCTCCTTCGGCACGTATTGATGCAGAAGGCGCGAGACGCAGATCCGATCCACCTATCAAATCGCTGAGTGAGGCGGAAGACGGAGTCGAGATGCAATCGCTACTTCCTTCTGGGACGGGCGATGCACTGGCGAAGGGTAAAGACGGTGCTCTTGTGAAGAGAGGAAGACCCGACATCAGTGCGATCGTGCGAGATATGTTTGCGCACGGATCGAGCGAGAGTGTGGCGGTGTTTGTGTGCGGACCAAAGGGGCTGAGCAGAGATGTCAGAAAGCAGGTCGGCAAATACGTCGCTCTTGGTCGCGACGTGTGGTTCTGGAATGAGGCATTCGGGATTTGATAGAGGAAGGCTATACCGAGTAGATCACGCATCGTGAATGCAGTTGATATCTGATATTCGAAACTATGGACGGCGGCTAATCGATTGATGGTATCTAAACTACAGTAAAATCGTCCTTTTCTTCTTTTACAGCTCTGACTTGCTCGCAACGAAATCGACATGGAGCGACATCGCATTACTTTCCTTACCAACAGGATGCCGATATCTACACGTCCCCAACCCAAGCATAACCGACACCGGTCATTAGACCAGCAGAAGCAAACACGCCGCCCCAGCCCAGAGCACCCCAGAGCTCAGCTCCGTCGATTGTGCCCCAAATCTTTGCGACCGCAACGGCGAGCTGCATGAAAACCAGCAGAGCAGTCCTCTTGACCAGAACATCCTCTCTGACGCCCCATCCAGTCATTCCAAGGTTGTAAGCGAGCGTCTCGCCAAAGGTGGCAGTCTCGGCGTCGAAGTCCTTGGCCAGAGAGGTTCGCGCGTAAAACAGCGAAGGTGTGAAGAGGTAGTCCTTGGCAGCCATTCCGAGCGGTAGACACATGCCGAGCAATACTGGGAGCTGTGCGCCGTGCGCATGCTCAAGGGTGCGGATGGAGTCGAAGTTTACGACGAGGTAGACCGGTAGCCATGTGTAGAGGGAGGTATAGGTCATGACTGCGAAGATGGCAGTCGCGAACAGCGTGACGTATGTTTTGATCGTAAAGCTCGTGGTAAGAAGAGTGTTTGGTGATGAAGGCGCACGCAGAGCTGCGTTGTGCGGACTGAGACGGCGCATAAGGAGGAAAGGCAAGGTGCTGGCGGTGAGCTCAACAGTAAGAGCGAGGAAGATTGTCATGGCGCTAATCTCGTAGAAGAGTGCGAGGAGGAAGTAGTATGGCGCGCTGTAGAGGAGAAAGAGAGACGCAAAGTCCCAGTCTGTCCGACGTGTCAGTAGGTATAGGGAAGATGGACGGAATTAGGCAGAAAGACATACAGTCGAGTCCCGCGAACCATGCGACTCCGATCTCTGCCAATCGCCATGCAATGCGCACTCCGACCTCTTCTGGCGCACTAATGGTGCGGCTCACAGTAGCAAGCTCATAACCTGCTAGATCGGGCACGAACGAGTACAGCGTCGCGGACAGACCCAATGTGATGGCAGCAGCGACAGGGAAGAGCAAGACTTGCGCAGTGCGCGAAGATGACGCGTCAGTGGAGGGCATGATCGTGTGTACGAGGTTGTCTGTCGCGCTGGTCGAGGAGATAGCAGACGCAGTCTTGTCGCCTGACATGCGCAATGAGTCTGGGTCTAACGCGCCGTCTGTGACAAGGTTACGCGTCGACTCGACGGTAAGAAAAGGAAGATGGGACATTGCGACGAAGTGGACAAGGTCAGATGCTTGTGTGAGGAATGTTGTGACAGTTGGTAAAGACGAAGCTGGAGATGGACTTGGATGATTTGGAGAGGCTTTCTCTTTCTCCACCATGTCGCGTGACGTCAGAGCATTTGACAACTGCTCTCTTTCGACTCACCTCTCACACGTACCTCTGCATACTTCTGCCACTCGGACAATCACATTCAAAAATCGTATCAATAGCTTCGAAGTCTGATCCTCGAGCTGTCGAGGCGGTGTTGTGTAGTTCTTCTCTCCTGCCTGCTTATCCAACTTGCTCTGCTCTTGACCCCGGTGTCTCTGCCAAGCTCTGGACGCGGCGCAGCGCGTACCTGTCGTTGTGTCTTTCTGTCTTTCTTCACCTTTAATCAAAGCGTAAGCAAGTCCTCAAATGCTGACAATCGTCTTCCACTGTCGTTTTTGTTCTTTTCCTATTTGATACCCCTATTTGATTAACTCCCAGTTTTATCTACACAATTCTTTCATTTCTTCTGAGTCAAGGAGTCTCGAGATGCGGGCGCTCGTCAGGCTTCCAGCCTCAATCAGGGCAGACTACATCAATCCCAGATCTCATCTCGGTCTCGTCACTGCAACATCGCACCACGTGTGTATCGCTCGGAGAGCTTTCGTCAATCTTCCAGGACAGCAAGAAGACGAGTCAGATCCCAAGTCCGAGAGTAAACAATCAGAGTCGGCATGGCGATCCACCGTGTACAAAATGTTTGAGAGCTCGATGACTACACTCGCCAGCGTCGCTGTGCTCGGTCTTGTTGGCTACAGCTATACCGTCTACTACAAACGCCACGTGCTTCAGAAGATGGAAAACGCTTTTAATCCCGGAGATCCTGTGCTCGACATGGCCGAAATGGGTTTTGGTAAGGTCCAACTCGGAGACGAGGACAAGGACCGCTCGCACTGGATTGACCGAGCCGAGCAGAAGAAACTTGACGAGATCATCGCTGGCAAAGTGAAAGGACAGTACTACTTGCTCGTTGGTGAAAAGGGAACCGGTAAAAGCTCAATGCTCATTGATGCCATGGCCAAGATCGATGGAGAGGGTGTCGCAATGTTCGAAGCTCATGCAGATCCCGAGATCTTTCGAGTAAGGCTGGGCAAGGCTCTGGATTTTGAATACCACGAAGACAACATTGGCGCACTTTTCTCCATTCGAGGTCCACGAGACGCCTCGGCCTTACTTGATATCGAACGTGCTTTTAACAAGCTCGAAAAAGTGGCTTTAAGAAGAAGAGCGCGAGTCGGAAGACCACTCATCCTTATCGTCAACAGTGCACACCTCATTCGAGATGATGAGAACGGAAGAGACCTGATTGAGCTCATTCAACAACGTGCCGAACAGTGGGCTGCGAGTAACCTAGCGACCATCATCATGAACAGCGATGATTATTGGGTCTATGAACGGCTGAAAGGATACGGCACGCGACTTCACGTAATGCCAGTCCTCGATCTCCCAAAAGACAAATCAATGATCGCCCTGCAAAACTATCGGGCCAAGTACTTCAACGAAGAGTCAGACCCCGAGATACTGGCAAAGGTCTACGAGAAGGTCGGAGGTCGATTGGCCTTTCTCAACAGAGTCGCCAAAAGTCACGATATGCTCCAGACCTGCGAGCACATCTGTCGACAAGAAAAGACTTGGTTCCTCAATCAATGCTGGATTCTGGGCGAGTCGATGGATGACGACGTCATGGATCAGCAAAAGTATGCGTCTGCGGCTATGGTGCTGGCCAAGGCGCTCGTTGACAAGGAAAAGGACATGGACAGCTTATATCACCCAGACAAAGGTCACATTCTACCCGAGGTGCCGCTCCACGAAGCACGACAGATTATGACCAGAGCCGACTTTATCAAGAGTTATGACGCCATCAACGTCTTCACTATTGACTCGAACGCCAACGTCCGAGCCGATTCGGTGCCGATGATGAACGCCTTCCGAGAGATCTGCTCCCAAGAAGGATTCGACCAGTTCCTGAATGATACGCTTGATCGTATTTCGGCGATTGAAAGTTTGGGTAGAACCAGGGAGTTGACCATCAAGGATCTGTGGAACAAGGGTCGCTACAACATCACCGTGTCGGACAAGAAGGGCGAGCTCCAAAAAATGATTGGTTTCGAGGTTCAGCCTCAGGAAGAGGAATCTGATGACGACAAGAGTGCTAAAGACAAGAAGGATGATGACAGCAAAAGTGACAAAGCTTAGCAAAGCTTGACCAAGTCACACTACTCGCTGTCGAACGAGTGAGTCATTATGTACCTAAGTATTGTAAAAGATGATTAAGTGATGGATGGAGGACTTCCGTATCCCATCTTATTACTCTACATTTTTATAGCATCCCAGCCGTCACTTCGAGAGGTGGACCCTGACAGCTGCACAGACTTCACGCTATAAAGCTTAGCTTGCAATCGGGTCAACTCTATTTTCTCCACTGTTTGTTGACGCGGAATGCACCAGACGTTAAGGTACTCCAAAAGATTTTGACCTCACTGCTAGATGCATACTTCCAGAACAGTTACCTGCGTGCGATGTGAATAGCATGGATACCTCGTTGAATACCGAAACAGCGACCTCCACTTTCCGGAACGGCAACGAGGTCTGCAGGCCTGTAGGCAGAAGCGCAACCGAGGAAGACAACACACCTTGGACAGCGACTCGTTGTTTGAGACTACTAAGACCACTGGAGTCACGCATTGAGCCTCTGGAAAAATGGGCGGCTCTTCACAAGTCACAAATTCACGAGCGATCGCTAAAGCGAAAGCGGGTTGACAATTCAGCAAATCCTGGTTCTCGACTATTCCAGGGCAATACCGCACCCGATCCTGTCTGGATACCAGTCAAGCGGCCAAAGGGGAAGAATACTATGTACTCGTCTAAATCAGATCTCCATAGTAAAACCACGACTCAACCAGGCATCCTCCTTCCCACCCCATTCCGAGTTAGACACCATTCGGTTTCAGCAGTGAGTACAGAGAACGAGACGTCAGGCAAGCACTCCAGCGTAGAACTCACGGAGAAAGCCGCACAGGCTGTGGCTTCACGGCGAATTATTGCTCCGAAAAGTTTCCTCGTCTGGTCTGGTCGTCTTACCCGGCCGATCGAGGAGAGCGGCACAGGGTCTGTAGATGAGCACATGAGGGGCGCCGAACTCCACAGGGGTATTGTGCTCGGCCTTCATAACGTTTTGAACAAAACTCGACCGTCCAGAACCAGCGAGCGAGGTTGTCCATCCTTGTTCAGCATGTGTCTTCGAAAGGTTCCAGAATATATCAAGCTCGAGCAAGCAACACACGTTGCGACCGATGGCGACGATGATAAGAATGCTACTGCGGATATTTACGCCGATCTGGAAGACCTGGGTCCTACATCAGCCGGTTGGCGTCCTCTGAAAGAGGTCGTACGAGCCCATGGGCTGTATATCGTCAGAGACCTACTTCGAGACGGCACTATCAGTATCGACCTAGGCGCGGGCATTGTAAGGGATATACCGTCATTCTCGATCGACAATTTATGCGAAGCCAGGATCCTGGTCACAGCATATATCATTCGCCTCCGTTCTAACACCTCGACAATGTTGTATCAACCCACGCATTTCGATGAGTTTGTTGGTGGTACGCTTCGCTGGGACGAAATTTGCCCGAAATGGTGGCCCAGCATCTTGAAAGAGCTCTTTGCCAACGGCAGCCTATTCTCAGCTTGGCTTGGAACGCGAGACATCGGTGGCGCCGCCCGCACGTGGGTGCGAGATCTGGTAGATCCGGACTGCCGCACAGACGTACTTGAGTTCTACGAATCTGCTACCAGAGTCATCTGTAGCAATCCGCCGGCTACACGAACCCCATGTACCGAATTGTCATATGACACCGTCCAGGCAGTATTTCCTGTCTTGACCGCTATGGCGATCATCGGTCTGGAGCGTACGGATGATGATAATCGGCGCGTGGCCACCAGCCTTGCTATTTGGACGACCCTACAAACCTTGGCTGTGGAACTGTTGACAGACGACCCTCACTCGCGGCGCTTCGATGGCAGGGCCCGGCACACACGTGCAGTCGTCCTCATGACTAATCTGGTACTGGAATCCGTTATGCATCCTAGTGGAGAGGACTTCGTCAGACCTGAGGCCAAACAGCTCATTCGACATATGGCACAATACTGCGACTCGCAGCAAGCTATTTGCGCCGTGGGGCAGTTCTTAACTAAACTTGCATCGTGCTGTGGAAACCAACAATCGCAAGCAAATCTCGAGTCTCTGCAAAACCTCCTCGGAGAATTAGTCAAGCTCATGCAATCTGAAGCGGGACCAGGAAAGGAATTTCTCCAGCAAGTTGTTATTCGAGCATCAGCGGATTTTGCCGCTAGCGACAGGTCTCGAGAAGCTATCAAGTACGCATGGACTGTCGAAGCTGCGGTCGAAGAAGCTGATCCATTGGCGCTCGATGAATTGTGCTCTGCGATTAAGCCTCTCAAAAGGTCGCATAGCATTTCGCAAGAAGCTATCTCGGAACTTTCGGAGCCGTATGAACTGGATCCCCAGTCGCAGCCTGTATATCGCGTACCTTGCGAAGATCTGATAGAGCACCCAGACTACCAGGGTTCTCCTCCGTGGGACAGTAAGCCTACTCCGCTTCCGGTTGGCTCTTCCCCATCGAAACAAGCAGTCATTGATGCAAATCCCATGCATGTCGATCCGGAAGCGATACCGCAAAATGCAGAGCTGGGCACTTTGGTCGATGACTCGGGCTATGTGTCCGGTCATGCAGGCTCCATTAAGACGCCACTGCGTTCCAGAACATCGGTTCTTCCACCATCTTATCTAGAATCCCCGGACGTGCTCGCGCCGTCAGTCTGTGAGCATGCAGGCAGACACAGCAGCCGCAGCAGTGATCACGAGTTGAGAGACCATATCAGCCGCGCCACCGTCAAGCGAAGAATGAGAGGAGCGAGACCGAGGGCGACAGAGATCTCCGAATCAGCCGACGACAGCGACGACGAACTAGCATAAGCGTTTATACTCCTTTCAATGATACCCATTTCTGTTCTTTCTTCTTACCTTCACTTCCGTTCGCCTAATATCCTCGCGCCGGCATTACTGACCTTCAGCACATCCCTAAACGTTAAACTCGTCCTCGTAACCCTCTTATTGCTGACTTCTCCGCGTTTAAACCCATCCCTATCTCCAAGCAAGGTCCAATTCGCCACCGTTGCTGGTCCCAAATCCTCATCAACTTTCACATCCGCAATACCATGCAGTGTGTCCACATACACTTCACCCGTCGTAACAAGCAAACTTCCCGGTTCCTGCAATACCCGCCACCGCGGCTCCTTGCACATGGTCCCATCCTCGTTCTTGGGATAGATATCCAGCACCACGCTTCCCGCCAACGATACGGTCGCCACGCACGGCCAGTAGGCGCCACCGTCTTCGTGCGGCATTATGCCCTCGCCTGGTGCGTATTCGTTGATTAGACAATGGTTCGGTGATTTGTGTGGAGACTGTGTGAAGAGGCCTAGTGCGCTGAATCGCGGGAGGGTTGGGGTGGTTAGCCAAGATGGCAAGGGCGACGCGAGAAGAGTATTGCTTTTTGTCAGAGGTGACGGGTGTGCTTGTAAGCGGCGGTGCGTTAGATTTGTCCATTTGTTGGCTGGGAGAGATGATAGCAGGTCGGCTTGTGTGCTGGGCGAAATAAAATGAGGGACGTAGTACATCGAGGAAGGTATGGCCGTGATCTTGTGTTCTTCCAGGACTGAGGGCGTGAGATTCGTGATGGATAATACTGAGTGTTCTTCACTCATTGTTGATCCGTTTTTCGATCCTCGATCTTGTTCAATAGTCCGTTTGAGGTGACTTTTGGCTACAATGATTGTGTCGGGCGTTTGTTGTCCGTAGATATATTACCACGTGGCAGCGTAAAAATTATTATCGGTTCGCCCGAAGTGGCTGACACACGCTCCTTGAATTGAACAGTAACTCCTGTGAATGTAGTAAAGCTGTAATCACAGTCTAAATGGGTAGGAGATTGGATAATTATGCAGCGATGGACGAAGTCGATGCGATGCTTCACATGGAGCAGGCAAAGCTCAGACCACATCAATAGCATCATTCACCTTCTATAGTCGTCTCGCTTTCCACTATACTCATAATCACATTTCTCGAACCCTCGTAGTCGAGCAAATAAGACGCATCTACAGTATCAGTGGATTCACGCTTCGACAATAAAGATTATGGCACCCAAGAAAGCAGCCAAAGCGGACGCAAGCGCCGGCGGCGCAGGCAAACAAAAAGGCGCTCAGAGCATTAACGTGCGACATATCTTATGTGCTAAGCATTCGAAGAAGGAAGAAGCGCTCACAAAGCTAAACGAAGGAGCAAAGTTCGATGATGTCGCGAGAGAGTTCTCCGAAGACAAGGCCAGAGCTGGTAAGTGCTGTCATCTCCAGCTGCTCTGTCTCGTACTATTGAGCTTCAGACGTTGACTTCTGAAAACCTACTGACGATCTGGTGTACAGGAGGGTCATTAGGATGGAAAACAAAAGGCAGTCTTATGCCTGAGTTCGAGAAAGTAGCATTCGAGCTGGAGGCGAGTACCACGGGAAGTCCGAAATGGGGCGAGGCGAAGACGAGTGAAGGTAAGCCGTATACTCCTCCGAGCCAAGTCCATGACAACTAGAGTGGTGTATCTACAGGTTTCTAACATTTTTGGCAGGTTATCACATCATCATGGTGGATGGAAGGAAGTGATCATGACGCTTAAGTATGCTTCCATCACTTCCATCATCTCGACATTTGTCCCGCTACGTTGTGCATCAAATGGAAAACACAGGCTCGAAAACCTTATGCTACAGGGTCATGATTGCAACGCGGTCGAAAGCCCAAGACAAGGATTAGACTTTTCTCATGATTTCTGTTCTGTCTATGTCCAGCCAGTAGCACGACTTTTAGATTCCAAGAAGTCTTCATTCCGGGCGATTTCATCTTCAGTGAGCTCAACCTCATGCTCGGTGTCCGTCTGCGGTGCTAGCCATGGCGTGAAGGAACCAGGTTGTGCCAGCCATGAGTGAACGGCCGCTTCGATATCGTACTGCAAGATTCTTAGTGATGCGAATGAGACGGACATAACATACTGACCTTGCCGTACAGCCACGACTCTTTGTCCAGCTGGTCCAGGATACCGTCAGCGGTCTCTGCGATCTCTGGATGTGACTGCCAGAAGCCCGTCGCCTCGAGTCTCGCCCTGAGCGCGTCTAGTATGTCGCTGCGCTCCGGTCTGGCCAGGATATTGAGCAGCCATTGCCCAATCGCATTACTGGCAGCAACGGCGACAGAAGTCAGAAGATCGTCTACGATGTGGTCTACGACTTTGCTAATGGGCTCTTCTAGAGTTTCGCTGGTGGCTTCGCTGTTCGCCTCGCTGTTGGCTACGTCGATTGTCACGCTCGAGGATTCGTCCGTGGAGTCGTATATAATGTCGTCCATGGGATCTCCCGAATCATCATCGTAGTCGTGTAGGGCGTCATGGTCGGAGACTGTCAGAGAGTCATTGTCGGGTTCTTCTATACAGTCGTAAATGGCTTCTTCAACATAGTCGTGTGGCGCTTCGGTCATGATGTGGTCCATCCCTTTATATTTAATGAAGATCCTGGACGTGATACTTTGACGGATAAGAAGAAATGAGTGATACGGGACAGACGCTGGGAGGCACGACTCGAGGACATCTTAATATAAGCTATGATTGGACTTTCGATGAAGAGCAAACATAATTTGGTGTAACCGTACCACCTCGCACAGATTCTCGAACTGGACAGCACACAACACCATCTTCGTACTACGCGGCACGATGTCGAGTGGCACTCATGGACGAAAAAGCAAGTGGTGGTTGGGAAAGAATGGCGAGAAGCTGATATGTTGCATTATGCGTAAACTGTCGACAAGAACTATCAAACATCCTACCACGAGAATGCATTCTCCACGAAATCGATTTCAGAGTCCTCGCACCTGTCCCTGACAGCTTTCCTAACGTCATCGCTCAGACTGCCGGTTCCACAGACACTGACAGCCATAGCACCAATCTGCTTTTGCTGCTCCTGTGCGACCAACGCGCCGACATCAGGCTTGCCAGGGTACATCTGCACGCTCGAGCTCGGCGAGTGGATCTCCTTGACGCTGCGTGGACGGGTGATGAATAGAAGAATTTTGAGTACATCCCGACGTTTCTCCAAAGTTAGAATTTGTGTCATCCAAGGTCGGATCCATTCGAGATGTTCAGGAGATTGGATGATCCAAACAAGGACGACACGGCGTGTGGCGCATGTGCCGTTCGCAGAACCAGCAACGAGTGCGCGGACGTGTGGTACTTGATGTGTGATACCGACACCGGCAGCGAACAGCATTACTGTGCCGTAAGAATCGAAGTCTTGACTGCCTGCAAAAGTGTTAGTGGGATGAGAAGTAGTGCAGCAACGAAAACTTACCATAAGGTCCTTCCACGAAGGCGGTGGTGGTAAAGGAACCAGATATTGACTTCTCCGCTTTCTGGTACAGATGTTCGGTAAAGCCAGTACGCCTCCGGACGATGAGAGACATGGTCGCCTTCCGAGGTGCGAGGACATCATCTGTGTCGTACGAGTGGGTTTTTTCGTCGGTAAGGTCACCCTCATCGCTCCAGGCTAGTGAGAACGGATGGCTAGTCCACAGCCCTATGCGAGGCATGTAGAGAAACACATGTTGGCCTGGCTTAAAGGTCCAAGGTCGAGCGATGTGGAGGTCGACACGTACAGCGTCGCCCGGAAGGAGTGTGACCTCAGCCGTGGTTCCTGAGTGTGCAACGTTGTTCTTGATGAGTTGGAAGAACCGCGTGGCACGCTCAATGCACCACAAGATGACAGCAGCTTTGAGAAATTGCTGTTGTGGCAATCCTTTCAGGTGCATCCAGATTGTGACAACCGCAGTGGCAGCGAGGAGGAAGTGCACGCCAAGAAAGACTTCGTAAAAGGCGTGACGAATGATGGACGGACTCTGCAAAAGCATGAAGAGCGTCGCACAAGATGCGATGGCGCCAGCGAGAAGGAAAGGAGTGTTGGCCACCTTCATAGATACGGAGTGCCATCCACTGCTCATGACAGCGTCGACTGTCCATGCCAAAGTATGCGCGAGAGCTTGGAGAACTACTGTTCGACCGATCCAGCGGTGCATAAGATTGTAGCTGTCGAAGGAGATATCGAGCATCCAAATGAGAGGGTTGTTTCGGCCTGCGAAAAGGAAGAGAGGAATCATGTTCATGACAGCCAGCACGCCAGTGCGGTTCCTGAGATAGGTGGCGATCTCATGGCGATTAGCACTCCACGGCAGATGAACGACAGATAAGGCGACATTCATGCCGATGTAGCCGACCAGAAAGAAAGCCTGAGGACGAGACGGCAATGTTCCGACATTGACAGCTGCTGATAGCTTGAACTCGCGATGGTGTCGTTTGCGGAAAAGTGGCGCATAGAGAAGGTGGCGCTTGCAAAAGGCATATGTGGAATTGGTGTAGGCGAATATGCGCTGCTTGTCGTGGCCAAGAGTTGCAAGTTGGCGAACATATCTCATTGTCCACAAAATTGAGCGGTAGCTCAGAAAGACGGTGAATATTGCTGCCCATACCAAGCCTAGATATATCTCCATGTTGAGGTTTTGTGTGTCGGCGGCCAACTGGCTTCCTGATTCTGCGGTCGAAGTCATTGCGGCAAAGTGTGGTTAGGGTAGTATGGCGAAGGCCCTGTGAAAGATGGGAGGAGATATTCTTTGATATTTGGGAGTAAGAAGTGAGAATATGTGCGCGCGAGCGGGCTCAGACTGTGCGGCCGAACGAATAGATGTATTGCTCCAGGCAAGTGCTTTAAGGCAAACAGTAAATAAATCTGAAAACCGCTATAGAGACATGATGGAAATGAATGTGGTCCAAGGTAAAGCGCAAGAGCTTTTACGGTTTGGATATAGGAATGAATGTGGTGTTTATGAAGAGAGAGGACGATTGCGTGGCAGGGTTGATTATTGAAGGAGTATAGAACAGATGCTCCGATAGACGATAGATTCAATAATAACGGCGGCAACGGCTGGGCAGACCTACCTCTTTCCACACGTCTGGGCTTCTCGTGCAAGATCCTCATGGTTGGCTGCGGACCGCCGAACCATCTCGGGGGTTCTGATGAGAAGAAAGGAGGTTCCGTGTCGTTCTCCTGCACATGAAACCGTGAAGCGCCATTGACTTCAAGGAATTGCTTGATGTGGTCAACCTTGGCCCGCTTGGAAGTTGGGCGTGTCCCTGAAACGCGGCACGGGAACGGCAACTTCGGCAAGGCACCCCTGCATGGGGCACTAACCAGATACCACAAGCGCCGATCAAGATATGATAAGATGCATGGAAGATCCCGACTGCGTCATGGCTTGCTTCAACGCGTCCATGTCTCGTACGATGCGTGGTACGATTCTATTCTGGTGCTATCTACCTTAACATCTCGATCACTCGACACTTTTCTCTTTGCGGGATAACACTCAAAAGAACATTTACAGATCAGTGTTCGACAAAATGACTGCTTCGCATAAAGCAGACAAGCATGGCTATGAGTTTGGTGGCCCGTAAGTAGAGATCAACACACCGTAGTACGACCTCACGCGTCTGACATGCTACAGCATTGGCGCCGGCCTCATCTCTTTCGGATTGCCTATCGGATGTTATGCCTTTACCTACTTCACGAACGACGTCTCTGGATGTCCTCCACCTTCGCTGCTTAGCCCGTCGACTTTCACTTTAGACAAGCTAAAGCAGGAAGTCGGCTGGCAAGGTTTCTCAGGTCTTCTCAACACCCAGAGTGCAATCGCAACCATTGGATACTACACCTTGAGTCTGGTCCTTGGCAAGATCCTCCCTGCTACTGAGGTCAAGGGTGTTCAACTGAAGAATGGCAAAAGATTAGACTACCGCATGAACAGTAGGTCGGAGCACAAATCATCATCGCGGGACCACCACTGACCCTCCAGGTTTCGCTTCTGCGCTCTTCATCATGGCAATCCTGGCTGCTGGAACTTATACACAGGGTCCTGACTTTCCTGTCTGGACATTCATCACCGACAACTACATTCAGCTGCTCACTTCCAACATCATCATCGCCTACGCTCTTGCGACCTATTGTTACATCGACTCCTTCTCTGTCAAGCCAAACGACCCAGAAAGCCGCGAGCTTGCTCCTGGAGGAACCCATGGTAACATCATGTATGACTGGTACATTGGACGCGAGATGAACCCGCGCATCAACGTCCCATTGATCGGAGAAATTGATATCAAGAGCTGGTGTGAGTTGAGACCTGGTATGCTCGGTTGGATCATTCTTGATCTTGCCTTCATCATGTATCAATGGCGCAACTACGGCAAGGTCACAGACGCAATCAGTAAGCTATAACCCACGAACCTATCATCAGAGGAAGTCGCTGACCAACAAATAGTCCTGACGACCGTGACCCAAGCCATCTACACCTTTGACGCCTTGTACAACGAGCCAGCTATTTTGACCACCATGGATATCACCACCGACGGATTCGGTTTCATGTTGTCATTCGGCGACTTGGTTTGGGTTCCGTTCGTCTACAGCATTCAGGCACGCTACCTTTCCATCCACCCTGTCGAGCTTGGCTACATCGGGGTCGCGGCTATTGTCGCTGTTCAGCTCACAGGTTACTACATCTTCCGTGCAAGCAACAGTCAAAAGAACGCTTTCCGCACCAACCCAGAAGACCCAAGCGTCGCCCACCTCACTTACATCGAGACCAAAGCTGGCAGCAGACTTCTCACCTCTGGCTGGTGGGGTACTGCTCGTCACATCAACTACTTGGGAGATTGGTTCATGTCGTGGTCTTACTGCCTACCAACTCTGCTTCCTGGCTACGTCATTCACAAGTCGATTGTCACCGGACAGAATGTTGTCACGCAGGGTCCGAACGGCGAGATGGCTGGCTGGGCCATTCCAATCACTTACTTTTACATGCTCTACTTTGCCGTACTCTTGATTCATCGCGAGATGAGAGATGAGGAGAAGTGCCGCAGAAAGTACGGAAAGGATTGGGATGAGTACTGCAGGCAGGTCAGATGGAGAATCTTGCCCGGTGTGTACTAATGGAAAATGGGAGCGACCTGGATACACAGATCGAAAAAGTGGTGCGAAATTATACCCGTCAGAAGTGAAAAGTGTATAGTGTATTTGTACAGTCTATAGTCTAAAAATCCCGAATCTATCCATTTGGGTATCACTTCCGTTCCGACTTGACCAAACAAAGATCCAGTATCTTCCAGATGGTATCGCTGTCCAAGCTCCTCGGTATCCTAATACCAGCCTTGCCCGACTCAAGTTTGGTCGCGATTGTCCTTCCACATTGCGACTGTTGTCGACTGATGCCATCAACACCATGCTCACCGTCAATGACCACCGAAACAGCATATCTCTCACCACCCTGATCATCAAACAGCTCGGGCGCAAAACACGCCGCAACAGCCAACGGATCGTGTAGCGGCGGTCCCTCAACAAGTCCAAAGACATCTGCATAGGTCTTGGCGAAGAATGTTACAATCTCATGAAACAGCTTCCGTTGGAGTGACACCTCACCCTGCTCCTGCTTAAGCAGCATCTTGAGCACCTCCTTGTTCGCCAACATCTGATGCGTCAAGTCCAACGGCACAAGCGTCGTCTTGCCCGCCAGGACCGGGTTCGAGAACACCGCCTGCGCTGATTCCGGATCGCAGTAGATGTTGAACTCGGCCCATGGACTCCAATTACCGAATCTCTCGCCCTCGCCTTCAATCGTACCCATTGGTGCGTCGCTGAAGCCACCACCTATTGCGCCGCCCATGATGCTCAGGCCGCGGATGTGAGATGCGAGGTCGGGTTGCAAGGCAAAGAGGAGGGCGATGTTCGTTGTTGTGCCGACTGCTACGAGAAAGGCGGTACGTGGTGGTGTGGCGATGAGAGCGGCGTACATGGCCTCGACCGCTGGGGCGGATTGAGCGCTCTGGTCCGGCGTGGGTAGACATGTTGTTCCGTCTAGCCCTGTGATGCCGTGGATGTCGTCGGCGTGGGTGGCTTGACGGCAGAAAGGTTTGCTAGCTCCCGCGTAGACGGGCACATCTTCGCGGTTGATGGCTTTGAGTATGGCGAGGGTGTTGTAAGTGGTGTTTGTCAATGGAGCATTGCCGTAGACTGTACTAATACCGAGCAGGTTCAGAGCTGGTGTTTGAGCACAAAGCAAGATCGCGTAGGCGTCCTTGGACACTGATCAGCGGTTATTGCTATCGATCGTGGAGGAATTATTTACATCGTGGCCAGTATCACAATCAAGCCATATTGGCAGAGGGTACTCTGAAGAAGTCTCCCCTTGCCATTTCCTGATGGCTTTTTCTTGCGATGGGTGAGACATCTAAAGCCAGTGGGAGTAGTCTTATAAAGAACGACTAACAAGCAGCGTATATGCCGACCAATTCCTGATCCAGGGGCTTTCTGGGTGGGTTCGGAGTGCCTTCCAGGTTCCATTTCCATGCAGGAACACATGTCTCCAACAATGCGGCTCCCGTCGCTCCCCGCAATGCTTGGTCGACATGTGGGGCAACATCCATCTCATCCAGTCGCGTGCAACTACGTCACTGCCAAATACGGATCACTGACATTCTGAATAGCGATCATTCCTGCACTGACATTATCGACATTTGCAATTCCTGCATCATATATTTAATACCCTACCACGACATTCACCAAGATGGCAGACAACAAAGAACTCACTCCAGATCAGGTGGACGCCCTCTTTGACATCCTCACTCACCATGAAACATACAACGAGATCGAAGAGTTCAAGTCGCCGGACGCGATCAAGAACTACGGTCCGCCATTTCAGGACAGCAAAACACCTGACACGCCCATCCTCCAAGCACTGCTCTCCAAGTTCGCCTTGACTTTACCTAGTTTGAAAGACATCACGCCGGATTTCTGGAAGAAGCAAATACAAAACATCATCCAGCAGCTATCCGCGGTAGAGCTCAGTGAGAGCTACGACAAAGGCCTGTTGGGAATCAGAAAGACCCTCGCGACAGCCATATCATCGCTGTTGGAATATCCTACAAGAGCAGTGCTTGGTGGATTCCCGAAGAATGAGGAAGCGTTCAAGGAGAGAAGCTACGATAAGACGAAACCAGAAGATGTGATACAAGCGTGGCACGACTTCTTGCAACAACTAGTCTACGGAGATTTGTGGGATACATTGTTCAAGAAGGCGGCAGAAACAGATGATCTGACCAAGCACGGCGAGCTCACCCAGGCAGCCCATGAATATGTTGTGGTAAAGTGAGTATAATCCGGTCAGTCGCTGTCCCAATAAAACTGACCTCTTACAGTCTTGCATCATTCATGCATTACACCCTCGTTCTGTCCGTTGAAGGCCCGTCACTCGTCCGCTTAGTCGAAAGTGTGCACAAGTTGATTCCATACTCAGTCGTCAGACAAACACTCAGGGTGGGAAACGTCGCTACCATGATCAGCGGTATGATGAAGCTACTGCTGGCCAAGATGAGTGTCGCATCTTTGACGAACTGGGTTGGCCTCTCTACTGGCGCAGATGAAGGCATGAACCTCCTTCAACAGATCATGTCGACCACCCTTGGTTGGGACAAGAAGGAGTTGAAGAAGCGCATAGATAAGATCGAGAAGAGCAGCGACGCACCGAGTAAAGAAGTCAGAAATGCTCTCATGGAGTGGATAGGTGCCAGTCGTGAGGAGCATCTCGAGACACGGAGACTAAGCCGTAAGTGCTGCGAAAGTCGTTCGAGGTCATCATACTAACAGACCTCAGGTGAACAAGAAATGTCAATCGTCTACGCCATCCTGTCGCTCTCCTCCACCAGCCCTGAGATGTCAGACTCCCAACATGCGAAAGCTATGGAATATTTGTCATTACAGCTTGCTCTTCGTGATCGCAGGGAGATCATTCGCATTCTATGCAACAACAACCCCGACTACCTCACAGAAGCCATTCGCCAATTGGTCTCCGCCTACGAACCTATGATTCGTCAGATTCACAACGCAGTCGATCTCAGCGCAACTGTCGGTGACTTTCAAGCCTTTATGGACGACATGCTCAAGCTTTCGAGGCCAAGCGACAAGCCAAACTCGAAGCCACCGACGGTAGAAGACTTTGTCAACCTCTTGCACAGACATATGGGTTGCTCCCACCGCTTCCTGCACCAAGTGTGCAAGAATGGCAAAGAGGTCACTGCTTGGTTCAACTCATACGTCCACGACGCATCAGCCCAGTTCCGCACACCATCTTCCGCAGACAGCAAACCCCTTCCTCAAGCAATCGCAGCACACTACACAACACTTTCACCCGACCAACAGACTGCCATTACCTCAGAACTCGACGCTTACGGCAAGTACCTCTCCAATCTGAAAACCTCGTCCCGCGCCCGCATCTCGGACGTCATTCGCAACGAGTCGGCCTCAAAATCGAATACATCATACGGTCCGGGTTCGTATCTCGCGAAATGGCAGAGCCTGATGGATCAGACCATCATCACACCAGACAAGCAGCGTGGCCCGACACGAACCGGTGGTAGCAAGAGTGTCAAGGCCGCTAGTAAGAAAGACGTTGATGGAAATCTGCCCGAGGGTGGTGAAAAGAAGGCGCAGAAGGAAGATGTCATTGAGAAGGAGACGCTGGATGCGCCAGAGACGGGCAAGACGACTGAGGCGTTTCAGAGCAAATTCCAGGAGATGCTCAAGGAGCGGAAATAAACCATGTCGATGCAGGAGTGGGAAGTGTGTCCGATAACGCCGAGATACCTATGAATTTTTCTTGAAATCGAGCATGTCGCACTCGATTAATCGTCACCAGCCCTGAGTGTCCAAACCGCAGTCAACATCACAAGCGGTGAATTTCTTGCGCAAATTTTTTATCATAGCAATGCTATGCTTGCTTGAACGCAATCGATACCTAGCGACAAAGAATGAAAGACTCGCTGACTGAACGCTATGAGTAATGACAAGAGTGGTCCACTGATTCGGCGAATGTAGTGGACCCAAAGGGGTATATCGACGCAAACAGAGCAAGCTGGCCCATCACCGTTGCTCGTCTTCACCATTCCTGCTCCGTCCCTGTCCTTTCGCACCGCTCGCTTCTCCATAATTCAACCCCGACCCCTCACATAACAACACAACACCCACAGCCCTTCTCCTTCTTCCTTGCCTTCTCGCCCCGATTGATATCCGGCGTACTCGGCGGCCAAAGACTCTGATCGGCCTTGTTTCTAGCCTGCTCCTGCGCCGTCTGTCCGCCCGCCACACTGCCCACGACCGAAGCATTGCGGCCCGTGTAGCCCGGCCCGCCGCGCAGAGACGGAGTCTTCTGTATCGTTGGCACGATCCTATACGTGCTGTTGCTGCGGCTCGCGACAGAGCCGGCGACGGAGGCGGCGACGGATTCGCGGCGGCCGGTGGGTGGCCCCATCACGACGGATTCTCGCCGATTTGTGCCAGCGGTCGGGCCCATGATGACTGATTCGCGCCGAGTTGTGCCTGCGGTCGGGCCCATGACGATCGACTCGCGCCGTGTTGGGCCGGTGATTATGCTCTCGCGCCGCGCTTTGACGTTGGTCGTGCTACTTGCGATGGTCTCGAGGGCAGGGCGTGGTTGCCAGGCGCCGGGGAAGTGCTCTTGTGGGCTTGCTTTGTAGCTCGCTGGCAGCTCGATGGGCTGTTCGATTTCGATTGGCTGTGGTGCGCCGGACAGAGCTATATCGTGACGATCGTGCTGAGTCTCCTCTTCCTTTGGTCTTTGCTCAGACACCATGCGTTTTGCATGCGTTGGCAGAATTTGCTGGTCTGGTGGCAGCAATGGGTCAGGTTTGTACATGGTTGCTATCCACGGTGCTTCTCCCTCTGGTCTATTGATCGAGCGCACACGACCTCCACTTGTTCGTGGGCGGGTCGGGTCGAAAGGAGAGTCCTTGTTTGTAGACGACGTCCGCTGTTTGGGTGTGGACAGGGACGGCGCTTGTCTACCAGAGCCTTTCCTGCTCGCTAGGTTGTTGTTCGGGATCTTGGCAAGTATAGAATTTGGTGGAGGTGGTGATGAACTCAATTCATCCACATTCGTTGCTAGTTGCATACTCGTAGGACGCGAACCGGGTGTTCTTGGCCGAGGAATGCTAGAGCCCTCGCGGAGCTGATTGGTCATGCTTCCACTCCCAGGTCGAAACTTTTGAGCAGCAACACCTTCTTCTGGGGATGAATTCGAGTGCCATGCTAGACTGTTGTTCCGACTTCTGTTCATAGCGGATTCGCGCTCAATATAATTGCTGGAGACGGGAGCAGGGCTGTTTCGAGAGACCGGAATGCGTGAAGTACTCGGTCGACCGGTCGATCGTGTGTTCTGGTATCTGCCACGCTCCTCAGCTGTCTCGTCTGACTGCAACTCTTCATCCATAGTTTCATTTGTGGGGCGGTCATAGTCGTGAACGATCGGGTTATTGGGGGCGTCGTAATCATTAAAGACTGGCAGTGGAAGTTCGTCTTCGACATGGTGTCGGGGTACCCGCTTGGTGCTAGCTCTGCTGGCAGACCGACTGCGCGATGCCTTGGACTTTGATCTTGCAGGACGCTTGACGTCGATGCCAGCCTCTGCCATTTCTCGGCTCTCAATCTGTGCCAACTTGTCTCTGTGAATCCAGTACTTTTCATTCGACTCTTGGGCTGTATTTCCGCTCGGGGAATGTCTCCGACCATCATCAGAGCTCTGCTGCGAGGCTCTGTTGCCATCCATGTAGAATGTCGGGCTCATCTGAGGTTGTGCTGAAAGGTTGTACTCGTCGTGAGCCCACTGCGACTGGGCGAACGAGTCTTGCGGCATTGATGCGTATGTCGTAGCCATGGTTGTTTGAAGATAAGATATAGATTATAGAGACAGGAATCGGAGTAGATCGTGGCAGCGGAAGATTGTCGCGATAGTAATATGATAGGGACTGTAATCACCGGAGTGTCGAGTTCATAATCGCAAGAAGAACCAGGAGGTACTTCAGTTCGGGGCCTTCGTAGGTAAGAACAATAGAAGACGTGACAGTAAGTAGGAGGCTCGTCTGTACTGCAAGGTAAGAGGTGATGCGGTATGGGCGACGAGTCAGTTAAGGAGAGAGGCTGGATAGTGGATTTGGTGAAGCCTCGCACAGATTGATCTGCGGTGACCGGTAAAGGTCTGTTTCACACGAGTGTGACCGAGTGACCTGCTGAGAAGGCCTTAAAATAACGATGCGGTCTGTAGATTGTTCGAGTCGAATAGATGTAAGCTTGTTTGCTACTCGAAGGGATAGGAGTCTGCTGGGAAAGCTCCTAGAATCGTTTGTTGACTACCCGCGGCATCCATAGATCACGAACCACCTCACTTCCATTGCAGCCATCGTTAAATCGCATGGAAATTGACCATTGCACCCGCTCCCGCCGTTTGCCGGAGCTTAAAAGGATTATTAGCCCCTCCTCATTACGGAAGCTACCGATTTAGGCAGCGATCCTTACCACGCCGGTTCGGCTTGGCTGAGACATGTTAAACGTCGGTAAAAGATGCTGAGCATTGTTTCTGATCAACTCACCTCACCTTGTGAATTACTTCTCCTGATATCATGAGCATTGGATCCCTCGAGTCTTCAGATGCACCCAAACATCACCCTGATTGCTGCCTTGCTATCAGCCGACCGCTGCTTGATAAGCTAGTCTCCACTCTGCCACATACACCCCATGTAGTCTTGTCTATCGGCAGCGGCACTGGCCTACTCGAGGCCGCAATCCTTCAGCATTCGCACGAGCAGATCGACATCGTAGGCGTCGAAGTCTCGCCGAGCGTCAACAAGTATCTTCCAGAACAGAACATCCTCGTCGTCAATGGCACCTGGGCTTTACATGTGAAAGCACAAACCGCAGCAGCATGGATGTTCGTATACCCACGAGAGCCCAGGTTGGTGGCCACTTACATCGAGACATGTGCGTCTGATGCACCGAAGACCATCATCTGGTTAGGCCCCAGAAATGACTGGCCCGATTATGCCCCTGTCTTTGAGCGGGGACAATTCCACCATCTCGAGTTGTTAGACAACTGTGGTGTAGCGGGCTACGAGGTTATGGTTATAGCGACCAAGAAGTAGCTCCAAAGGTCTGTATGAGTTGATTTCCTTTCGGTTCGTCTACTTGAGTCGTCACCAGCATCAATCTTGTACTTCACGGATCAAGCTTGGATTCAAGCTAGATTGCGCCATCACATGCCACTCGAAAGGCGCTGACACATGCCTATGACTTCCACTAGTCAGTGTGACCTACCATGGATGCTGCAGAATCACGCTCTCCTTTGATCTTGCGTACTCGTGGAAGTATGCATACGAGTCAACGGCTACCATCAGACAGATCTTCCTCACCGTCTCGCCTCTGCCCGCTGCTCTAGCCTCCCCTTATGTCGGAGCACACATTCGTTGCAACACCAGGAAGGAATCGCTAAGCCATAACCGGACTGTCAGACTACCCGATCACTATGGCCGTCGCAACTCGCGGTTCTTCCGTGACCCCTTCTCCATCAGGGGCCTCTGCTTTTGATGCGACGAACAGACTATGGAAGACTACGACGCTTCTCTACCACCACAAGATCTACAGGACGGCTATCGAATTCACCAAAACACTAGTGCTTGGAACGACGGATACGTTGAGCAGGTCTATCCTGACCATGAACGTTGGAATCATGTTTACCCAGCTTGATGAACATGAGCAAGCTGAACACTGCTTTGAAGAAGCTGCAGTGATGAGGCCTGAACTATGTATAGCTCGCTTCCTCTTAGGGACAGCAGCCTACAAACGAAAGCAGTTCAAAAAAGCAGAAATCGCTTTCAAAGACTGCCGTCTTCTGTTTCCCAAAGGTTGTCAGTCCATCGACTATGGTGACATAGGCCTTGAGTACGTCTTGCGGCTCGATCTGGTAATCATGGATGAAGTCTATAGTACCTGGGAGTGGTGTCAACCACAGATGGCATTTCGACTCAAGAACCTACCACCACATCCATTGTATACACTCGGGGATGAGCTGATATTCCACCCGCCAAGGTCTCTCTTCGTGGGCCCGAATGATAAGATTATGCCAGAAGACTTGCGCTCGCCACCCGAAAAAGACTCAAAACCCCGCGACCAGCTGTCCAAGGAAGCCAGTGGTACTCCAGTCTTGCACAGCTCGAAGAACCTCAACAGCACTCTAAGCCGGAGCAAGTCCATGCAATTGGCAAGACTTCTTCCCTCGACCCGTCCTGGTTCAGTCATCAAATCTCGAAGTGTAGACAACTTCAGAAATGTTACCAACACACCATCTCGGATTGGTCGCGATACCATCGCCAGGGCTAGAGCCCTTCCTCGCTCCAGCGGAGCTGCTCAAAAACCCCCGCTTCTCAACTTACAGGAAACGACCGAGTATAGCTCTATTAAACCTCACGTTGGTCAGCAGCCCATTGCTACCACAGAGCCAACCCAAAAGCCTGGTGCTGAAATCATTCCTGTTCAGAACACTCATTGTACTTGTCACAGCCGAGAGCCGCCTACCGGAACCGACATTGTACACCTTAAATCAAGGTTCAGTGCCAGATCCGTGTCCAAATCTCATAGCGACTGGTCATCCACGTTTGGAGCACTGGGTAAACGAAGACTCCCAAAACGGACTTTGAAGGAGATGGTGAGCAGAGTATTCACAAGGGACCGACCTGCACTGGTTCTTGAACCCGACAGCGGCGAAACGATCATCATATCAACACCGGTAGGTGTGCGTAAGACAGAGGATCTCGGCTCGTCATGTCCGACCGCTGCACGCGCATGCGAAGAAGGTAAAGAGGTTTCCACGCTCAAGAAGTGTGCCGGAGTAAGAAGTCGTATGGTGGCACGAGAAGCGCGAGTCGTCGATCGCGCATGCAGCAAAGAACTGTTGAAGACGCTTGCGCTTGACCCGCTGGCCGTCAATTCTGACACCGTCGCCTCTGAGAAGCATGCTCCACGAAACACAGCTTTCGTGTGCTCAAGGTACGAAGATTTAGCCATGGACTCATACGAGCTGGGATGTGACATACCTGTGATGTATGTCGCGCCAGAGAAATGTCAAGACGCCGTATACGATTCACAAGATCCAATTCGCTCTCACAGAGGCGAGATGTTCGACAATGATGAGAAGAAACCACAATCGCTTTCTGTTCCCCGCAGGAGCCAGACCAACAAACCTCTCCCTACAACCCCAAATGAGGATTCTCCCATCAACCTTGGCTCCGACAACAGCATCCTCCTCGACCGCTCGAAAGATTCTGATGACTCGTCCTCGTGGTACGAGACTTTACGAATCCTATGCGGTAATGCTAAGGTCGATTCCACATATGACCAAGCAGAATTACAACAGCATCGAGAGTACTGCTGCTATCACACCAACGACGACAGCATACTGCAAGATCAGCATCTCGTACCGAGTCGACCAGCTCCGCCGCCTCCAAGCTTCCCGGTCAAAACGCCTTCCCTGCAATGTAAGCCTTCGGTATGGAGCAGAGGGCATGTTGCCGCGCTTCCAAGCCACCACACCAGACCGTCGAGTGATGACCATTCACCAAGCACGGACACGTCCTTTACAGCCTCCCCCAACACGCCGCTGAGATCTCGATTTTCCCCCTCCTATTCGGTTTATTCGCTTGATAGCAGTCCTGCTCTGTGGCGGAAAGACTCGTTACTTCGCCATTCCCCAAGGGATTTCGATGAGGTGCTAGATACCGTAGACGAGGAAGCGTTGGAATTGGTGCCAGATGCTCTGCGGGTGCTGTCAAAGGAACCATCAAGAGTCAGGAGACTGGTGGCCAAGTTCGAAGAGTAATGAGAGTATAATATCAGGCACCTTCAGATAGATCGGCTCACGACTGTGCGGAAAGGATACTTCACACAAGAATACATTGTTGCAAAGTGGATGAAGTTCGGAAACATGGTCGTGACGTGAAGCACTCGTGGTGATGCTGTTCCGAAGGAGACCGAGACTGCCGGCGGTCTCGAGGACTGGGAAGATATCGGAGGGCAGGATGTCGATCGCTGTCCTTTGTCGTCCTGATCTTTGTTTTACTAATTGTTGCAGTCGTTGGGGCACCCTGACGAGACCCTAGATGGGCTCCATGACCCCTCCGTCTTTCGAGCTAGACGACTCGTCGAACGCGGTTTCATCTCTCGCGCCGCGAGGGCCCTCGCTGACCCCACGACGATCGCGCGCACGTCAGCAGAAACGATTGAGAAGCTGAAGGAGAAGCACCCCTTAGGCTCGCACTTCAGCTTCCCTGGCAACGCCGCCCCTCGCGTCGAAGGCGTCGTTACGAAAGACGACGTCGCAGCCGCGTTCAAGTCCTTTCCTCTCGACACTGCGCCAGGCCCGTCTGGATGGAACGTCCCCCTGCTGAAAGAGGCGATGCGCGACTCGACCGTCGTCGATTTCCTCGTCAAACTCTGTGAATTGGCCAGGAATGGCAACCTCGCTGGCGTTCACCTCCTCGCCGCCTCTAGGCTCGTCGCCGCCGTCGTCCCTCCATGTCAGACAATCCAGCACCGGCCTCGCCCTCGGGTGCCATGGTGTCCTTGAACGGACACTTTGTGGTGAAATGGTGAACATTGCTCATTGAGCTGGAATAATTATTGGAAAGATGTAATATATTGATTATAAACAGTGGTTCCATCACGTACGGCCATAGTTGCTTGAGAACACTGGAGACAGAATCGAAAAGTTCTGTCAAATAATCCCTGGAAAGTCGCTACTTCTTGGCGTACGCACTCTTCTTCTCAATCCAATCTCCCAAGGTCATCAGTTGTGGATGCTGGGCTTTGAGCGCGGGTATATCAGCACCGAAGCCCTGGTCCCTGAAGAACTCAAACATGGTGCCCATCTCCTTGGAGGCCCAGAGTAGTCCAGAACCGACGAATCCATACGTCCTGGGAGCAGGACTGCCCGTCTTGTCCTTGAAGGCCTGATCCATTTGCTTCCATGTCAAGTTGTCACCGGCCAGACTGAGGGAAGCGTTGCTGTGTTTGTCAGGGTTGCGAAAAGCATCGGCGGCGAAGAAACCGATATCGGAAACGCTGATGAGCTGAAGTGGTCTATCTGGTGGAAGACCGACGCTGCATGCGGCACCAAAGACTTTGCCGAAGAATCCGGGCTGGAAGTTCTCCATGAAGGCGACGGGGCGGAGGATAGTATAGTTCATGTCTGTGCCCTTTGAATTCTCGATCAGGTGCTTTTCGATCTTATGCTTCGAAAGGAAGTGAGGGACGTGGGTGGGGTTGTTGATGCTGTCGTCGCCACCGCGTTCGACCGACGAATAGACGAACTTCTTGACACCGTACTTGATCGCCTCGTCGACGAGTGCTTTCCCTTGTTGCTCTTCTGTCTCGGGGCTTTGGCCTTGACCCATAGGTATCTGGACCGAGAAGACGCCCCAGATGTCGGAATGAATAGTTTTGGCTGTGCTGAAGATGCCGGGAACATCATTCAGGTCGCCCTTGACTATTTTGACATTGTCCCGCTTCGCTAGAGCTTGAGCAGATTTGGAATCTGGCGACCGGGTGACTGCAAGGATGGTAAAATCAGAGCTTCCGGCAGGCGAAGAAAGGAGACTGTCGATTACACCTCCGCCCTGTTTGCCAGTGGCTCCGGTGATTAGGACGCCTTTTGATGGTTGGGATGTCATCGTGATAGAGTGCGATACACGATGATGTAGACGGTTCTAAGGGGGGGTGTGTCACTATTCAGCAGTCTTTGATCGTTTTGATGTGTTTCTCTTCAGTTGTGGAATTAGAAATGCAATCACAGAGGAGAGGTGAAGGACTTGTTTTGACCTGCCTACATCTTCGGAGCTTGGATTGAGCCGGCGGGACGAAGTGGTCCTCATACCGCTTGAGCATACTTCATGACAACGAAAGTCTCCGTGCGGACGATTGATCGACCGAAATTAATCATAGCTCAAGAGACTGCTGTGTCACACATCAGACTGTCGTAGCCGAGTGGAATGGCCATGTGTTATTTGGAGCAGGAGGTAGACTACATCGGACAATAGTTGCGCAAAGGATCTCGGGGGCACACGGGTGACAAATGGACTATCACACTGTATATCCTCGGGCGTCATCCACAGCGAAAGGGCAGCTCCATGTAGCTCATTGATCTGGTGCTATCACTAATGACAAGATCATTGGTTATTAATTCAACTATACCACAGCTGTATTCTGAGTAATATGATAGACGGCTGATGGTATACACGGTGTCCTGAAAAGGCTGAATCTGGCGTTGTATGTGCTCAGCTGATTTGTCAACCGCGGGGTTCCTTCCCACTCACGGGTAGATCCGTCACCCGCACAGTTGATAAGGGAACTTCACGCCCGCCCGACTCCAGGCACCAAGAAATAATTCAAGTACCAGGACCACACCAGTAACCCATCAAACCCACAAACGACAATACAACCACTAGACACTACACTCACCATGTCAAACACACCAGGCCGTACCGACTGGGCGGAAGACGAGGAGCCAGATCTCGCATCCGCCATCCCAGCACCGCAAATCACCAAGAACAAAGATGGCTCGGAGACGATCGTGACGATTTTCCTGAACGACGAGGGAAAGCGCGTCAAGCGCACGCAGAGAATCAAGCGCACAGTCGTCAAGAAATATGAAAAGCAAAGCGCAGCCGAGCGACGAGGATGGGACAAATTTGGCCTCGAGGCAGGCCGCGCAAAGGGACCACACCCAGACACCACGACCTTGGGAGAGAACATCATTTTCCGCCCGCAAGCCGGATTCAAGCCAGGTGGAGTCGTCGAGAAGAGCGTCGAGGAGAACAAGAAAGAGCAGGCCCTCAAGACCATGGCCATCAAGTGTCGTATCTGTCAGGGCGACCATTTCACCACAAAGTGTCCGTTCAAGGACACCATGGCGCCCGAGGGCGAGGCCGGCGCTGGGTTGCCTGATATGGATGGTGACAACGGCGGCGATGCACCGGGCGGACTTGGCAACACAGGAAGTAGCTACGTGCCGCCTCATCTGCGCAAGGGCGCTGCTGGTGGATCTGGTGGAGAGAGGATGGGTGGCAAGTTCGAGCGCGACGATCTGGCTACGCTGAGAGTCACCAACGTGAGTCTACCGTTTTGCTCTGCTATGGTTGCCACACGATTGCTAACGGTTCGTAGGTCAGCGAATTTGCGGAAGAGAACGAGCTCAGAGACCTCTTCGAGCGCTTCGGTCGCGTTACCAGAGTCTTCTTGGCCAAGGACCGCGATACCGGCCGTGCAAAGGGTTTCGCGTTTGTGTCGTTTGCTGATCGTAGTGATGCTGGAAAGGCGCTGGACAAGCTCGACGGTTTCGGCTACCACCATTTGATTTTGAAGGTCGAGTTTGCCAAAAAGGCGACTTAGTCGCTTGATGATAGAGGTAGTCTTAGTACGGAGCACGGGAAATGAAGTTACAAATGCATCGTTTGACAAACTGCAACATGGTACTGATGTGCTACACAGTACCCTCACATGGTTGTGTGTCGGTAGTATTCGCTTGAGGGTATCGCCGAGTCTTAGCTCAAGGTCAGTATAGAGCTACTACAGGGGCAATGAGGCAATAGGATACACAACCTACAACAGGGTACTGATGTGCTACACGGTACCCTCACATGGTTGTGTGTCGGTAGTATTCGCTCGAGGGTATTGCCACCACCATTTGATTTTGAAGGTGGAGTTTGCGAAGAAGGCGACTTAGTCGGTCAGCGATACAGCCCAGCGTGGGCGTATCATCATTGGTAGACAGTATATGTATTTGTAGTATGCAGCTAAGGGGATGGGTGGGTTGGGTATTCTTAGCTAGCGCTACAATGCATCGTTTGACAAACTGCAAATGGGTACTGATGTGCTACACAGTACTCTCACATGGTTGTATGTTCGTAGTATTTGCTTGACGGTGTCGCCGGCTCCCGCTCGAGGTCACTTAGAGCCACTACATGGACAATATAATACACAACTACAACAGGGTCCTGATATACTACACAGCACCCTCACAATAGAACGGGTATGTCGGTAGTATTCGAAAGGGGCATCGCCGAACTTGGATTCAAAATTATCGTCCCTCTATACTTCTTCGTCCGCTCCAGGCACAGTCTCGTACCCGCCGCTTCTGTATCTCATGCCAGTACCCGTAGGCACTTTGTACATGCTCTTGTAGTCGACAGGCTCGCCTCCCAGAAAACTTGTTCCACTTTCTTTCTGATCATTAAACAGACCTTTGACGCCGCCGCCATCGCACCAAAAGTCCTGGCAATTGCGGATAACACCACGGGTGAATGGATTCTGCCTCCTTCGGGCTCTAACCTCGTCGGCTTTGCTGCCATGCATGGCGATCATGAAGAATGTGTCCAGTCCTAGTAGTTTCGTCCATTGTCCGAAACAGCCCTCCTTCTGCTGGCCTGGCTTCGTAGGCACTGCTGGATCAGGTCCTGCTCCGGAAGCATCGACGGCGCCGCCATCTTCAGTCAACGAGCCAGTCGCGACTGCGGTGGTGACCAGAGCATGGTGCTGACCACGCATCGATTCGAAAGTGGTCATGGCACGCGCAATCTGCGTGAGTTGAACAAAAAGGAGCATGACAGTCCAGATCAATTGGAGAGCTGCCCAAATGCCAACGTATACGGTGAATGTGTCTTTTGACAATTCAGCACACAGCTCTGGCCTGAGGATGGCGCAGTCGACCTCGGACTCTGGCAGTGCCGGTAAGTTTTCGACATAGGCAAGCGTCAGGTTGATGAAGAAAATAATGCCGGCAACCATAAATGCAACATAGAGTACAAAGTAGCGGTGGTTGTTAACGGCGACGCAATTTTCTACCCACGGGCAGTGACTGGTGTGGTTAATAAATGACAACTACCGACGGACCGACGTACTCACTGGTCTTCTTTGGCAACACAGCGGCTGCACCTTTTGCAGTGCTTGCTGCGGAGTGGTTTTCGAATCATACATGATGAACAGAAATGCTTCTCATCAAAGAAGCCTTCGGAGATGAGTTCCTTGATCACAGCCCCTGACTGACCTCGACTGCCGGACTTTGGAATGTAACCAGGATCTGAAAGCATCGTCTTGATATAGAAATAGGTAGTGAGGCCGTACGATATAGCGAAACCAATGTTGAGCAACAGATTCGTCGACCAGGTGTCTATACCGAATCAGCATGTATTCTCGCATCACATCGAAGAGTATTGTACAGGGAAGAATCTTGGCTGCCCACTGAATGCCGACGAGAGCCAAAGTGCCTGAGAAGATACCCGCAAGAAATGGCTGCAGACGTGTGAGTTCAAGAACGTTCCTTGTCCAATTTTTACAAGACCTACTGTTTTATGGATATGCTTCATGTCACTAGGCGCCCATCGGAGCAGCATGGCGGCAAGTGTCTGCATAGTATACGCAAGGACCATAGAGGTCGGTATTCCAATATAGACAGGAAACATGCTAGCGATGTAAAGACTGGACACCAGGATGAAAAACGGCCAGACGAAAAAGATGCGCGCGAGGAATTTCCGGGTGTCCTTGACCATAGGCATTGGGAATTCGCGAGCATGTCCATTTGCGTCGAAGCCACTGTCTGCAAGCGCTCTACGCCATTGCTTGAGGCTGTTCATCTCCTTGGCAGTCACTGCAGGAGTCTTGCCGTCGTTGTTCGCAGCGAAGCGATCGGCGCCATACTCGACCAGTTTTTGCGCACATGGGTATGACCCTTTGACGAGGGCCCAATGTAATGCTGTGAAGCCCGTCTCATCTCTTGCATTTACATCCGCGCCCCAGCGTAGTAGCACATCAATACATGCCGGATAGCCTTTGTATGCGGCCCACATCAAGCTTGTATGGCCATGCGAATCTGGAATGTCGACTGGGATGTCCGGCTGGTGGAGGAGCAAGATAAGCTGGAAGACATTTCCGTCCAGAGTCGCGCAGTGCAAAAGATTGTAGCCCGAGTCGTCTGTCACCAATGGGTCTGCACCATGCTGAAGCAATAAGTCGACAATGGCAAGATTGCACTTCTTCGAGGCCCAGAGTACCGGTGTAGCCTGCGCATCGCCTCCTTTTGCATTGACATTTGCGCCTGACTGTATCAGGAAGTGACAAAGAGCGTAGTGACCGTTGATAGCAGCCCACTGTGCGTTGCGTCAGCCCAAATAATATGTCACGTCCTGCTCGTGTGATCGTACATGTAATGCTGTGATTCCCTGCTCGTCCGCGGATTTGGCGCTATGTTTTCCGCTGTCGAATAGTTTCTGTATACTGCGCAGTTCTCCCAGCCTCGCCAGACCCATGAGATCTTCTTCTATCGGTAGCGGTGGCTTCACGTTTTGCAACTCGTGCTCCCCATTTCCAGTCGTTGGCGCGCCGTCTGCCATGGTTTAGTCCTCGCCGATGAAGGTATACTATCGACAGTGGGCCCAAGGGCAGTTTCGATTAAGCAGACCGTCGAGTAGTCTTGTGCATGTTATCTAACTTTTTTGAGTGCCCTGGTTGGAGAAGGCAGTATAATTAAAGAATTAAAGAAAGATAATAGGCAGGATCACGCGTCGGGGAAGTCGCTCGCTAGGCTCACCGCGCCGACCTTCGTGATCACCAGGCAACCAATCATTGTCCAGACACGCCGAGTGCACCTCCGATGGTGAATCAAAGGTAACTTGATATATTTTTGATTCGATTCGATTCGAGGACGTGCTTCCAGCTGATCACATCTGGTCAATGTATGTGTTCACAAATGAACTAACCATAGATGGAGGGTAGTCCGAGGGATCCAGGAGATCTTCAGACCCTCGGCCCCGTAGTAAGGTGTTCTCTCCCCTGTCAGTCCTAGAGTTCAGTCTTGACTTCCTCCATACCATACACTTCTAAATTTTTGGACTCGTTGACGGTTTTCAATCTGATTTCTTTCTCCCTGCGTGTTCAAGACGATTCTCTGGATCTGAGAATGGCCAATTTCTCGCAATATGGAGGTGTCAATCCCGAATGGGAAGAACTAACCAAAACTACCACCATTCCCGAAGCAGGACCAGCACAAGGACAATCAGTCGAAGAATACAGAACCGCGGGCAACGAAGGTCGAGAGAGCGCGTCTAACCAGTTTCTCCAATCTTCAGGTAGTCCAAGTATGTTCCGTCATGGTTCCGACCCTATCTGACCCCTCAACTCAGGCCTCCAAGACCGAATTCTATACAACGACTTCGAGATTGCGACCCGCGACGATTCGACCATTACCGCTCGCCTCTACCGCAGTAAATCTACACCTACAGACACCAAGCTACCACTCTACCTCTACTACCACGGCGGCGGGTTCCTCTTCGGTAGCCTCTCAGCAGAAGACTCGAACTGCGCACGCATCTGCTCAGCCCTACCAATCCTGGTCCTCAGCATAAACTATCGCCACACGCCCGAAAATCGCCATCCCACCCAGACCAATGATGCCTGGGACGCTTTTGAATGGACGCTTTCCCATCTCGACGATCTTGGCGCCGACAGTAAGCAGCTGATAGTCGGCGGAACCAGTGCTGGAGCCGCGTTGGCTTCCGCTGTGGCTGTCAAGCAGAATCAGAATCAGTCGCAGCAACGGCCTATCAGAGGGCTCGTCTTGGGCATTCCATGGCTTTACCACATCGCTGCATTTCCGTTTGATCTCCTCGCCAGCAAGGACGTGAGCGCTTACTACGAGAACCGGTTTGCGCCTTTGCTGCCGAGGACCTTGCTGGAGCTGTATGCTGATGAACTCTCGGCCGAGGATCCGGATGACACAAGCCTGTTTGTCGGTAACGTCGAAGACAAGGCCGTTAAGGGACTTCCGAGAACGGCATTCCTGGTTGCCGGTAGGGATCCATTGAGGGATGATGGGTTGCTTTTTAACGAGAAGCTGAACCGAAACGGGTAAGTCAATGACAACGAGTCGAATGCTGAATTGAATCATGCTAATATTGTGTCAGTGTGGCTACAAGGATGCATGTCTTTCCTGGTCTGCCACACGCTTTCACCAGGTACGAAAGCCTGCCTTCGACGAAGGAGTGGTACAAAGAGACGGTCGAGTCCATCAAATGGGTACTGAATAGCTGAGCTCCTGATTTAGACTGAACATGTTTAATCTATATAGATTCGATCTAAAACTCTAGGTGATGTGCAAGCTCGGACCTACTCTATATCCTCTCACCCTCAACAATAGGCCTAGCCTCCTCGCTCTTCCACCAACTCACGCCCTCCTTGCCAGGGTACTCGAACTTGTCCATACTCTCTGGCCTCATCTCGACACTGTAACCCGGATCCGTAGGCGTAGTGTAGTATCCATCCTTGATGACCGATGGGTGGAAAAAGTGCTCGTGCAAGTGATCGACGTACTCCAAAACACTCAGCTTACCGCTGACAACCACGTAGTCGATCGTGCTGAGATGCTGCGTGTATTCTGGCAGACCAACACCACCGCTGTGCGGCACAATCGGCACCTTGAATTTCTTCGCCATGAGCAGGACGGCCAGCACCTCGTTCACACCACCCATACGACAAGCATCGATTTGACACACGTCGATGGCGCCTTGCATGAGCATCTGCTTGAATATGACGCGGTTCTGACACATCTCGCCCGTCGCGACACCGATGCCGTAGGGTTTGAGCGCTTCGCGGATCTGCTTGTGGCCGAAGATGTCGTCGGGCGAGGTTGGCTCCTCGATGAACCAGGGCTTGAACTCGGCGAGTTGCTTCATGTACTCGATCGCCTCTGGAACGGACCAGATCTAGCAAAATTAGTACTGTCTTCACATCATCCCGAGTGGTACTTCAACATACCTGGTTTGCGTCGACCATCAGAATGTTGCCCTTGTCGTAGCCGATAACCTCCCTCGCAATCGATAACCTTTGCTTATCGTCCTCTATGCTCGTACCGACTTTCAACTTGAAGTGCTTGTATCCCATACCCAGCGTCTCGTGCAGCAAAGCCTTCATCTTGTCCTGACCATAGCCCAACCAACCCGCACTAGTCGTATACGCAGGCACAGCGCGGTTCTGCTCCGCATGCTTCATCCTCTCGGCCTTGCCACCTTCCTCCGCCTTGAGCATCTCGATTGCCTCCTCCTTGGTGATGGCGTCGGTGATGTAGCGAAAGTCAATGCAAGACACAAACTCCTCCGGGCTCATCTCCGCGACGATCCGCCAGACGGGCTTGCCGAGCTCTTTGGCCCAGAGGTCCCAGATCGCATTGACCACAGCGCCGAGAGCGAGATGAATGACACCTTTCTCGGGACCAATCCAGCGGAGTTGCGAGTCGTTGACAAGGTAGCGCCATGTTTGACCCCAGTTTGAGACGAGTGAGTCGAGAGACTTGCCTTTGACTCGCTGGGCGAGCATAGAGATGGCTTGACACACAATCTCGTTGCCGCGACCGATGGTAAACGTCTGCAGAAGTAGATCAGTGGCCGTGCTGCAGTATAGAGAGAGGAAGGTAGAGGAAGATGACTGGACGAAGAGGCTCACCATGCCATGACCCTCGTGCTTGCCGTCTGTGTGTAAGATACAGTATGCTGCACTGTAGTCACCCGCGGCGTTCATAGCATCACTGCCGGTCTTGTCTAGAGAAGTCTACGCCATTCAATCGTCAGCAAGCCTGTTCATCGTGGTTCAAATGCCGACACTCAGCATAGCGATCACGTACAGGGAAGCGGACATCCCGCGTGGTGAAAGAGGTTATTGTGACCATTGTCAGAGCTCGAGGTAATTACAGTGAGAATAACAAGTTTGTAATGTAGGTTTAAATGCAATTGACTTTCGTCCAAGACTCAGCGGGCGGTCACGGTATATGAGGCACTTCCCCAAACATGGAAAGATGCATTGTTATCCCGAGCCCCCACCTTCTGCTCGTATTGACTCGGACTCGCGTGTCACTTGCCGTGCGGGGGGTTTGCCGACGCCAGTCCAAACGCCGACGGGGTAAAGTCAGAGTTGGGCTTCATGTGGACATCGTTGGGCACTCCGCTTGTCACTCCACTCCTGATGAATAGGTGGTGTTGAGATCAGTATTGTGCTACATGCGACCTCTAGTCTATAGCGTTGGCTGTGATACAGTGGCTTGGACGACTCCTACCACGAGCCATGGCCCATTTGCGGCCATTCTCTCGTGGGCGTGTCAGACCACGCCTTCTCCACCATCTTCCAAACCTCATACGCCGGACGGTCCGTGTCTCTCCAGTTCGTGTTGGCATCCTAAGCCTCCAGACCGCGGGACTCACACTCGCTGTAAAAGATGACCATTCTCCAGACTTTCTTGGCCAGATCTTCTGCTTCCTCATCAAGCATTTCCAGCTCCTTGACCAGTTCCTGAGGGGTGCCGTGACGTCTGATGATGGTCTCGATAACATCAACCAGCAAGTCTTCTTGAACACCGAGGGCGTCCATGACCTTCTTCTGGACGTATGGTCGGATACGCGCTGTAATGGCACTGTCCGGCATGTGCTCCCATTTGACCGGCCAAGTGAACAATCCATCGGCGCTGTCCGGTAAGCTCGCGGCGAGTTGTCGAGTGGCTTGCTGGCGCTCCTCGTCTGTCATCTTCTCCCCGGCAGCGAGTGGCTTGAACTCGGCAGGCCTGAGCGGTTTACGCTCGATACCAATGTCTGCAGCATCCTGATCATCGCCGAGAAGAGCCTCGACACCTTGCAAATCACGGATTCTCGGCTTGCGATCTTCCGCATCTTCGCGTTTGCCAGACCCAAGACCGCCAAAACCACCAAGGTTGAGACTGAATGCTTGTTTCTCGGCCGGTCTTTCACGGGCAGTGCGCGCTGCGATTTCGACCTCCTGCTGTGCGAGAAAGTCATCTGCCATTCCCCTGGCCGCATCGATCTTGCGTTGCTCGGCGTCCTTTTCACGTCGTTCCTCTCTTCTGTCGTGATCGTCTCTTCGCTTCTCGTCGATTCGAGCATTGCGTCTTTCGTGTTTCCACGCACGATGGTCTTTGTAGAACAACACCGTTGGTATGCGCTTCTCCGATTCGTCGTCGAATTCTTTGAGGTAATCGGCCAATTCCTTCTTTTTACTGGCTTTACTGGCAGCTGCCGCAGCTTCCTCTCTGTCCTGGCGATCGACAGCAGAAAAGTGTGCCCGTTCCTTTTGTAGCCACCTTTTCTCCTGTTCTAGATACCGCTTCTCAAGCTCAGCATCTCGTTTCTCTTTGCGCCTTCTTTCCAGCTCTTCGTCTGACGCCTCATCATCGTCGTCCTCGTCAGCAGACCCATTGACAAACGCGACACCGTCGACATAGTCGCTGGGCACCTGTGCGCCTCTGTAGCCCTTTGGTCCGGATGGTGCGCCAGGAACCGTTCTATCGCGAGGTCCGACGGGTACGCCATTAGCTCCGCCTGGTCCCGTAGGCGCAGAGGGTGGTGGGGAGTCGAGTCTGCTACGTCGCGGTGCTACGTCTCGTCCCTGCTCTTCCTCCTTCTTCAATCTCTCCATGTCCCGACGTATGCTGCGCTCACGGAAAGCTTTGATCTCAGCGGCAACCTGCTCCCGCATCTCAGGCGGCACATCCGACAGCTCATCCTCGGCACCTGCGACAGGAAAAGTGATCATCTCGGCGCCGTCACCCTGACCATCTACCATAGCAGCATCTCCTTCAGCGTCAGTAGCATGACCGTTCATTGAAGCATTAGACAGACCGCTCAGAAGAGTAGCGAGATCATCTCGCGCAGTATCGATCTTGAATGAAAAGTCATTCTCGTCCGGCTTTGCCCACTGCTTGATGTAGTTTTCCGATTCTGGGTCGATCATGACTGCGATCTTGGCCTTCTTGACTTGGTCGTCTTCGTCTTTTACGAGAACACCCTTTTCTCTCAGCGGCAGTTCGATATCCTCAAACAGCTTAGTCGCGATCTCTAAAGAGGCAGCATCGTCATACTCTGCAAACCCGAAATCACATGGCTTCCCTTCTGCGTCCACGACTCTTGACCATTTCCGCAGACCTCTCCCTACGTTGAGGATTTCCTCCAGAACCATGTCGTCTGGTACGCCAGACACGAGACCGCCAATGTAGATTGTTCTCGCGACCTCTTCTTTTGTTGGTGGGTGAAGTGCCTCAGCTCTCGGTTGTCTTCCAGAATCTGCACCCAAACCCATCCGCCCTCTGTTACCGGCCGGTGCATCTCCGCGCGTGGCATCTCCATAGCCAGAAGGTGTCGAGGGCTTCCCCTGAGCCATACCCATGCGAATGATCGGCGCATTGAAGTTGATGTTAGGAAGGCCTGATGGAGCTTGGAACTGAGAAGGAACACCATTCGGTCGACCAGGTGCAGGTGATTGCAAGTTGTTCACACCAGGAGGTGGTGACATGCCTGGGGCTCCGCCCATGCCAGGTGGTGCGCCCATGTAGTTAGGAACGCTTCCGAAATTGCCATATCCCTGAGCTTGGCCGTAGGCGCCAGGAGCTATGTTGTCATCAGCAAGGCTGTTTTCTCGTACGTAACGATTGGAAAACTCACGTGGGCCATAGTTGGCCATGACTGCCGCTCGCGAGTGTTGCAGGCGTCAACTTCAGAGACGAGCAACTCGTGAAGGGAACGTGGTATTATTTGCGGATCAATAGATGCTGGAGCAAGCAGCGAGCTGATCAAGAACGGCTCATCTGCGAGGAAATGAATGAATAAGCTGGTCGCGGTGATAAATTCCAGTCTCGATCGGAGCACAGAAAAGTGACACCAGACAGCTCTGCCGCGCCAAGACGGGACTTGTTGGAGAAACGAAACGCAACCTTCGAAATTTATCAATCAATAATTGCTGCAAAAATCTATTCCTCCATCGGAGATTTTGGGCACAGGAAGACGAGGGTTAGACCTTTTTTCTCGGTCTTTGCCTACCTAGTGTGACAATCCCTTGATTGACAAGCTGGAGAGCTAGGTAGGTAGAGTGTAGAATACAACAATGCGCGAAAGGATGTCGCGATCTTGCTTGGTCTATTTTCGTAATACAGACGTCGCTAATCTAGATGCTCTTTTGACAGGTTTCGATGGCGGGGCGTAACCACTCTGCATCTGCTTGTTCTTAGTAATCAATATGCTGCGCAAGAAGAATAATAATGAGGAACTTCCAAGGTTCTTAGCATACCTGAGGTACGCGCTGCAGGGTGAGACCAGCGAGACCAGCGAGTTAGGTAACGTTTGATAGGAGGAAGCGGATTCCAAGCGGATCGAATCTAGTGAAAAAGCGCCGCGGCCGGCAGCCAAGCGTCGCCAAAAAATGCGACCTTTCCGTTTTGGTCAGCAAGTAAGAGAGCAAACGCACGTGATTCGAGAATCCGCGTGGGCCTGCGGTGTCCTCGCCCTCTCTCTGCCTGCCCGCTTCTCCCTGGGCAGCTGTGACTGTCGCCTTCTTTCAATCTTTTCATCCTGTTCTGCCTCTTCCGTATCTTGGACGCCCAAAAACTATCCGACTTCATCCATACCATCCGAGCTTCGTTGCCGACTCCTTTCGACACCAGTCCTCGCGTGCGCGTTTTGCGCACCTTCGATTCTGACACCTCCCTCTTCGACACTTCTTCAACGTAGCTCTCTACGCCTTGTGGACTCCTCAACCTTCGATCTGATTCCCTGTTACGATCTGGTTGCCCCCGAGAATCGCTGTTACGCCATTGGGCTCTCTTTTGCACGAAGAAAGGGCCTTGCTCCCGAGCGGCTGAGTGCTTTTACGGACTCTAGAGACCGGATCACACCGAGCAAGAGTCGAGACGATACTACAAAGGTCGAAGTGACGTGGAGGGTCGATACCATCAAGCGCATTGCCCTCGGAGTCGATATCCTCGTCATGCGCCGCAAGAACCCACCAACCTCGATAACCTAGATCTTCTCGTACGACTGCTTGCGACTGGGTGTATACTATGACAGACACATTGTCGCTGGCTGCTGCACACTCCGCCGACAGGCGTCATTCAGTGTCGGTGTCCCCGGGGCCGCCGTACCATGCGCCGGTTCGAAATGTGGCTCCCTTTGTCGAAGCGCCGGTAGAAGATGACGATGGTGAAATCGCATGCATCTGCGCGTACACGGACGACGACGGCAACACGATACAATGCGACAAGTGCCTTAGATGGCAGCACATCCAGTGCTACTACCCACCACCAACGGAAGTGCCAGGAGAAGATCAGAAACACTACTGCCTCGATTGCGTTCATCGTGATGATCTTGATGCAAGGCAAGCTACGAACAGACAAAGACGTGGAATCCTTGACCGCAAAGAGCTGAACGGTGTGAGGAAAGCTCCTCCGAAAAGTCACAAAAAGAAGGTAAAAGGTTCACCTTCACTTACAGCGCAGTCAAATGGCTGGCCTTCTGAAAGGCACAATCACATTCACGACCATGACCGAAAAAGCGCAAGCCCACGAGATCAGCCTCCGCCAGCGAAACGCCCCAAAACTGCACATCGTCCATCCGGCTCGATGAGTCAACCTCGAAAACGCACCAGCACATCAAATACCCAACGTAGCCCATCCAAGTCTCCGGACAACGAACCACGCATAATAATACCACAATATTCCGACGACTTTATCCATCTCTTTCACTCCGAGTCACCGCAGGTCGACACCGACACCAATTTGATGAACAATATTGCTGTCACCAACCTACTTTCAGAGTGGTTGAAGGATTCCAATGCGGTCGGCAAGTCGACTGGTGGTCTGACACCGTCGGATATCTTCAAGAGATGGGATGGCAGGATGGAAGAGATACCTGGCAGGCCTGAAGTCAATGTCCAATGGGTCGAGGATCCACGCTTCACTCAGGACAACATGACACCAAGATGGGCGCAACTAGCAGTCGATCAAGACATTGCACCAGGCACTCTGATCGGTGAGCTGCGTGGGCGCATCGGCCAGAAAGACGACTACATCAACGATGCTGACAGCAACTGGAACGAGTTACGGCATCCTGAACCCTTTGTCTTTTTCCACCCTCAATTGCCAATTGTCATTGATGCCAGACAGGAAGGCTCGCTGTTCCGCTATGTACGTCGGAGCTGTCAGCCCAACGCTGAGTTGCAGACCATCATTACTGAGAGTACCGAATACCACTTTTGCTTTATGGCGACCAAGGATATTAAAGCGGGCGAGGAAGTCACTGTCGCTTGGCAGATACCCGACACCATTCGAGACAAGATCAGCTCAAGCCTCGCTCGAGCCAACAATTTCGAGTCGAAAGTGAAGGACTACATCTCCAGGTGGGTATCAAAGGTACTTGCAAACTGTGGTCCTTGCGCATGTACCGGTCAATCAAATTGCCTCATGGCACACTACGACTGCCGCGGAAAGTCATTACCGCCTGAACCTGCACCTGAGTCGGCACCTGCAAAGAAAGTCAAGAAGAAAAAGATTCCACACTTGGAGACTGCTATCACGAGCCGTAGTCGGTCAGTGAGCGAAGCGCCCAAGCTTGATTTGGAGGAGGATGGCGTTGACAGTCGCTCGGTATCGGGCTCACGAGGCTCGGTCAGCCGTGACATTACTCCAAGTACTCACTACTCAGGCACGACAATTCCGCCGGAGCTGTCTGAGCGCGAGAAGAAGAAGCTCATGAGGGAGGAAGAAATGTTCCGACGTCAAGAGGAGGAGTACGGACGGCAGAAGAAGAAGCGTGTTAGCGGTGGATCAAACCTCAATACACCCAGTGCTACTACTTCCGTACGCTCGACCCCTGAAGACAATGACAAAAAGTCGTTTGCTAACAGGTTCAAGCAGAAGCAGCTGGGTCTTCCATCGAACACCAAGTATGCCGATGCTGGTACTTCCAGCTCGCGGTCCGGTCCACCGTCGGTACGTCCTCTGAGTGGTAAGCGCAAGGCCGGTCCTGCCTTCAAGTCGGCTCGCAAGGATTCCACAGTCGTCCGTGTGCCTAGGCCGGATTATGTCGATGCCTCGATACAGTGCGATCTGGATCACAAGGTTGAACAGGAAGTGCCAAGACCGAGGAAGAGATATGTTTCGGTGACACAACGATTGTTGCAGCGATGCATTTCAAACACTTTCAAGCAAAAGACACCGACACTGTCTTCCTCGGACGCGGTCCCGGCGTTGCCAGCCTTACCCGCCCTGCCAAAGATGGACGTGGATGCCCAAGACCACAAAGACCACATCGTCGTACCCGCTACGGAGTCTGTTGATCAAAAGGTCGAGGAGCCGGTGGAAGACAGCATGGATGTCGATGAGCCCGAGAAGCATAACACTGATGCAGAGCCCCATGTCGAGATCGAACCAAAGCGAATCGTTGAAAAGAAGCCGCCACCGGCGGAGGAAGTGAAACCAGAGACAACCGTACCGCGGTCGGCACCGGCTCAGGAAATGGACACAGAGATGACAGAGATCGAGCCAGAGTCGACGAAGCCTGCAGAGCCCGCCGAGGTCGACGTAGCACCTAGTGTCACCGAGCCTGCTGTCGAGCGTCGAACCGAACCTACCTCAAGTCCGTCAGGCTTTGAAACGGCTACTACAATTCCACATTCGCCGCCGGCTCCATGGTCTGCGACATCGCCACAGAAAGCCGACTCTTCTCCACTCGCAGCTCCAGATGCACATCAGCACAAACCGAACATGCACGTCGACATGCCACCTCCTTCGTCGAATCCTTTCTCGCATCAACCTTCTTTGAACCATGAGATTTCCGATCCACAACTGATGCAGTCACCCTCTGCTTTGTCTCCGAACATCCAAACGGGTCTCAGTGTCAACCCTCCACTTTTCTCGCCCAGTGTTATGTCGGCTGTCAACCCCAGTCCCATCCGCAAGAAGCTCAGTCTGTCTGACTACACTAAGCGCAGTAAAGCGCGAGAAAGTCTAGGAGAATCCTCGATGACTTCAGGTGCCGAGGGCGGTGACAAGGAGATGGTCGACACTGTGGAAGCTGTCAGCACTCCTGCGGATGAAATGAGTACGGCAGACAAAGTCGCCGAGGTTGTCGCCAAAGCCAAGGAAGCTGCCGCCGTCGATGCTGGTAAATCAGATGTAGACAACCACTTGCCGAGAACTACTATCGCCGAGAAGAACGAGTCTGCTGTGGTTGATGAGGTCTCCCCAGCTCCACTTTCGGCGCCTGTTGCACCCATGGTCCAGCCCGCTGCTATCAAGGACGATGCACCAGCTACCACGACTGCTGCAGCCGAACCAGTTACTGGCGAGGTCGCGAAGCCGGAACTTGCAGCTAGTATAGCAAATCCCGAGCCGGAAACCGCAGCGCCCTGATCGACACCTTGTATTATTCAACTCAATCATGATACCTGCTCGCGACGGATTATTTGAACGCTTTCTACGAAGGAGCGATACGGCGTATGGAGCGAGGATACCTTTGATGACGGTCGTGATTTCTATTCATGTTGCATCTTTACTTTCGTGAGCCAAGGACGTAGGCGGAAAATGGCGTTGATCGTCAGGGAACAAACAGGCGAAAGCCGCAGCTTTCTCAACGATGTTTGCGTTGTTGGCACAGGCCTGGTGTATGATGAAAGATCGGGTGCGATTCGATAGATGGTCCACGCACTCCTGCTGCTGTGTGTAGCGAGATGTTGCGGGACCCAAGATAGTCATGATCAAGAAACGTAAAAGCTCTTCTCTAATTCTTCTGCCTTGAATGTATTTGGGTGTAGTGATCAGTAGTAAGGTCGCACTTTCTAGAAGCTGAAAAAAAAGCATACGTGTATATGATCCTTTCAAATTGAAGCTTATGGCCCATCATACAGCGGATCTTCTGATCAGTTGCAACAAACTTGTCTCCTTGGTCTAGTCGGTTATGAGTGAGGAACCCTGTTCACGACGTCGGCGTCCAGCCGCTAATGAAATCTCTAGCATCGGTCTCATACATATCAAAAATGGCCTGATCAAGCGCAGCTTGAGTTATCCGAAGGTAAGATATTGATCCACAGTGACCACTACGCATTATTCTAACAGGATGTTAAGGTCGCCAGTTCGATTCTGGCAGGGTAAGATATACCATAATCGCCTTCCAAATCATCGACGTCTGACTGTTGCTCAGAGACATGAAATATGTGATACACTTTTTTTGCTGTTGCCTGCTCAGGCAGCAACGGTTCGCCTGCCCCAATCATGCAAGGCAATCAATCTTTTTGGCGTGATCGCAGAGAACGCCTCTCCAGAAAACGTAGTCGAGAACGTTCATCGAGATTGTCATGCAATGGTGGACGCAAACATTCCGAAGAGGACGCTATGTCCCGAACCTGGTCAGACACCGCTTCACTCTACTAGCTATTCCTACCTTCGTACTGTATTTCGAGTGACATCCATCCCGACACAGTATAGTCATTCGGTGTCCCCCAGCAGCAGGGGCACTCGTAAGGTAAGTAACTCACGGCGGTGTCACTCCAACCCCAAGCGTATGTGGTAAGTGCTAAACTTGCTCAAAGACCCTCTACCTTGGAAGCGTACATATTTGATCTTCAGTCTCGCGGTTCTTCTTCTTCCAGGTACTCCAAACCATGTCCATCTTCGATCTTCATCACACAACGTGGTTCAAAAAGCCCGACTTTCAAGCTCGCATGGGTACAAGTATGCCTTCTGGCACAGACACGACAACCGACGAGGCCCCCTGCCGCTTTCTTCGGCTCCCTGCCGAGCTGCGCATCATGATTTACGAATATGCACTGCAATCGGAAGCAAACCTCTGCCCTTACTACCCCTCAACAAACACTTGCTTTGGAAGAATCATTGAGCCCAACTCCACACGCGTGAATAAGCAGATCAGATCGGAAACACTACCTGTGTTCTATGGCACGAGTACCTTTATCCTCGCCTACATAGGAAATCTAGATGATTATATCTAGTCGCCAAGAAGTGGTTGGCAGCCAAGAGGCCCTCGCTTGGAATGGATCACGAGAAACAGTGACCAGCTACACAAAATCCGACACATCCAGATCAACAACATGGACTATCCATGGGCTTATAACGGGGAGCCCAGTGGCATGTACCCATACGATTTACCCTTGGGTTTGTGGGACTTGGAAATACAGATGGTGGAGCCAGAAACCAACGTATTGCATCCTTGGCATCAGATCAGCCTCCCACGAGGCTCCTTGGATGGCCAACTGTACGAGCGTCTCCGTGAAGCGGTTTTGGCGATTGGGTCTAGGATGTCACGGCGGTCTGGTCCGTGGATGGAGCTGGCGCATAACGTGATCAGCGCTTTGTACAAAGAGCTCCACCGCTCAAATCTCAAGATGGTTATCTCAATCAAGGGGGGCGAGTTGTATAAACGAAAAAATGGACCGATGCTCTTGCGTGGGGGACAATGGAAAGAGACAATCATGGGAAGAGAGGATATTGGGAAGACAAGATGTTGGGAGAACAGGGTAAGGGGAAGAGAGGATGATAAGAAGAGGAGGCTGACTGCTCGCTCAGACCTTCGTCTCTGAGCAGCACACAGGAATGAGGTAGTAGCACCGAACCGAAAATGCAAGACTAGAAACCATGACTCTATTCAATAGAGCTGCAGACACAACGACCTGTAGCATCCACGTTCTTTCAAGCATAGCTGTTACCAACTAGTTGTCAAGACATGAAAGCCTGATCAGTGCCAAGGCTCAGGGACTGATGTGAGCACATGAAACGGTCCCGCCTCAAGGCTCAAGCATCCCTCGCTCGCTGCTCCGCAGGACCCTTGATAATCGCGAATCAGATATCAACACTGCATCTCATCCACGCATTGTCACATCTATACCGAACTCCATTCTAAGAAACAAGCGCAATTGTATTCCTAATATCGTCATCATGAACATGGACAAGTTCTCGGCCTTTGGCAAGAATATCAGGTAGGCATCAATGGCTGATTTCCCCAAAAGTAAGGAGAAGGTAGCAGGCTGACATTACCTCAACCAGTGCTTCATTCACGCCTTTCGCAACACGTACCCAGCAGTATGTCAGAGAGCAATTCGGCCAAGCCGAGGAGAAGGTCAGCCGATTTCGACAAGACCCCTCATCTTTACTTTTCCAGCGACTGACCCTCCCAAGACCGAGCTTCCACCAGACTACGTCGAGCTCGAGAAGCGCGTCGATGCTCTCAAGGCAGTACACACTAAGCTGCTGAACGCAACCTCTCAATACACAAACGAAGCCTACGACTACCCACCCAACGTCCGCGAATCCATCACCGACCTCTCCCGCACCGTGTCCGACAAAGTCAAGCTCCTTTCCACCGCCAACAGCGCCGCCGAAGCCCAAGCAGCCCTCACCGCCCCACCATCAGCAAAGCCACAACCAAAGACCTTCAACCACGCCATCGCGCGCGCCTGTCTCGCCGGTTCGCAGCAACTAGCACAATCCGACGTCCGCGGCGCCGGCAGCGACGACCACCTCGCACAAGGGCTGGAGAAATACGCACTGGCATCGGAGCGCGTGGGCGAGGCGCGCCTGACACAAGACGGCAGCATCCAGCAGAAATTCCTGTCGCCATGGACCACGACGCTGAACACGAACCTGCAGTTCGCGGCGCGCGCGAGGAAGGCAGTCGAGAACAGCAGGCTGAGCTTGGACGCGGTCAAGACCAAGGCCAAGGCCAGGTTCGGACCCAACGAGGGCGCGTACGATGACAAGACCAGGACCGAGATCGAGAAGGCTGAGGACGACTTTGTGAACCAGGTCGAGGAGGCGACGAATGTGTTGCGGAATGCTCTGAACGTGAGTTTTGCGGCCGTCGTTGGACGCAGAGATAAGATGAAAGAGTCACAAGCTGATGCATTTCACAGACACCTGAGCCGTTGAGGAATCTGCTCGAGCTCATCAAGGCGCAGGAGGAGTTCCACAAGCAGGCTGCTGAGATCCTGAGTGGTGTTTTGAGTGAGGTCGAGACGTTGCAGGGAGAGCAAGAGGTACGATCGTGAAACATGGTGATGTGAATGAGCGCTAACGGATCGTTCAGGAGAGCTACAGACAGAGCCGTCAAGGAACTGCATGAGCGTCTGCATCTCGTCGACACTGCTGAACAGAAGGAGAAGTCACGGGAGCAAAGTCTTGCTTCACGTCGACACCTCACTCGAGCCGCAGGTTACGCCAGTTTTCACAGCTCTGATCAGTTATTTGGTTTACACATTGATACCATAACGTAGCAATCGCCTCATCACATGCAAGAGTTCTTGTCTCATGATAGTTCCACGTACATGAGTATGCTATTCCTGATGCCCCGCCCCATGGAGCCTCCCATCTACCTGATGAAGTTCCGTCTGTCGTTGATAATATTGTTGCTACTGATTCCCATCAAGCGTCCACATCGATGTTGATCAAAATGATGAGTGTATCCGGGTATTGAGAAGTGGTATTTCGGAAAAGATCCGCTGGCCGGAAGAGCGCGGTTGCGTCTGTACTCTCAGGAATACTTGATGCCCGCTCCGTGCCCACTCCGCTAGTCGATGCAGGACTCGACTCCGCCTTGAAAAATTGTGATAGGCCATGATTGTAATTGCTGCAGGTGACGACCAATCAGACCAGAATATTGTAAAGCCTGCCCTAAAGAAAATCTCAAAGACGGCACTATTCCGGAGAGGCGCGGTGCATTGCATTGCAGATACACGGTCCATAGCCAAGCATGGCTACTGCACACCGTGGTGTTTTAGATGAATTTGTCCCGGGGTGTCGAATTCGAGGCATACAATCCGATGCTTGCTCGGTCGAGATGGTGTACAGCTACTGTATTTCGAAACCGTAATTCGCATCGGTTGCTGCTCCTTGCGCCCGCATTGCAGATCCAGCACGGTAAATCGGTCGTCTGACACTGGGGTTCGCAAAGTATTCCTCGAAGTCGTTCCGGCTGAATGGCAAATAGTGGGGTAAAGGAGATACCCACTCTTCGAATGTGCAGAAACCTGGATAAGCATCGAAATGTGCATTGCATCATGCACAAGAAGACGACTGCAGCCTATGTCTCAGCTCCCTGTGTGATGTAACACATTACTCTTCCAGAACCCGCAATCCCGCTTCAATCGCAAGGCTGGCTGAGCCTGCCTCGACCCATGCCGAACAACGGCTTGGATCTCAACGGTTGGCGATCAAGGATTACCGAAGTCCAGATTGTGCGACATACCAGGTCCAGGTGCCGAATAGTAACCCAGCGATTCTTCTGTGTTCTGCAGACCGTCTTGCCAACTCATGTCAGGAGAGCTTTCGAAACTCAGCCCGCCTTCGCCGCCACCAGATGCACCAAGATCAACAAAGTCGTCGCTGTTTGTAGTTCCCGTGCTTTTAATCTCCCGGTGTTCTGGATCCTCGATGCCCATCGCGTTGAACAAGCCCTTCAAGTCGCGTACGTCTTCGGTGAATGCATCTTGTGGTATCGTGGCTCGGTATTCAAGGAATTCGCGGATCTGGCGGATGAATGTTGGGCATTGGGGTTGCTGGTCTTCCGGTAGCCACCATGTTGTCACGTCTTCGTTCCATGCATCGGACATGCGCTTTCGTAGGACTGCCGGGTAAATATATCTAGAGAGAGACGCATTAGCTTTGTACGATGAAAGAGGAAGGCAAGTCCCAGACATACCCAGAGCACTCGATCTGCGCATACTGCCGTCGACACCACATGACGTGTTTGGGATCCTTGGGCATGGCGGTTGCAGCGATTCCAACGCTAGCCTGAGCACCCAGAATGATGGGTCTTGGGTCCTTCTTCGTATATTGAAGACTCTCGAACATCTTTCCAATGTTAAAAGCCAGGTCTACCACCTCTTGAGGATTGATGCTGCGGTCAATCTGTGCCAGCTGAGATCTAAACATGACCGACAATCCCCAGAGGTCAATCTTGATAAAATTCCAGGTATACATCTCGCCTCCAAGGACAAAATTCGGATCGAGTTCCTGGAAGAGTGCATTCTCGCGATTCTTTGGTGCATAAGGAAAGTCCTTGATGTATGTTCGCCTGTCCTCGAAAGCATTGTCGAGATAGGCCATCATGCCCTCCTGTCGCTGCCTGAGGTCTGCCAGCGCAGTCATGAAATCCGTGTCCGAGAGCAAGCCCTTGGCCTTTTTGCCGAATACCAGAGAAATGTCGGTCGCTAGTAAACGTGCAAGGGCGAAGCGTTCTTCAAAAACCGCGGAAAGATCATTGGGCCTAGCTCTTGCCTGCTGCGTATAGAATTCCGTGACTGCAGCGTGCCATTCCCTGCTTAGTGTCGTCACATTACCCGACATGAGACCTCCCATAATGTCGAAACGAATGTACCAAGTTATTATTTTGCGATGGGTCTCGCTCTGCATGACGTTTTGAGGGGTGAAGAGTTGTGTTATGAGTTCGTAAGCTGCCTTTTGATGGCCCAGAAGGTTGACCCAATCCCCAAGAGATTCCTGCAGGGGTTAGAATAATGTCCATTGCAACGAGATGGCCAGGCAAGACTTACTTCAAAAGATGCTAGCTGTAAGATAGTGAGTAAGGTAGGAATGGAAGGTCTGGTCATCTTCAGGAGCGATTGCCGCAAGAGCCTCACGGACTTGTCGTAATAACTGAGAAATGTCTGCACTCTTCCATTCGGCTTTGACAGCTCGTGAAAGTACGAAGAGAAGGCGCAGATGGCGTAAAGCAGAGGCTCGTAGCCAAGCGCGATTTCCAGATATGTTGATTTCAAAAAGTCACTTCCGTCATACTTCAAGGCGTAGTGATGATGCGACAGCTCGTCTCTGTGGTACTCTATGTATCGTTTGACGTCCTTGGGGAGAGACTGGAACTTGGCTTGGGCCTTTGGTGTCAAGGCTGAACCCATCGGTGCGCCGCGGTTCTGTTGAATGGTGCGCCGGGCTGCTCGTTGCGCGTCGGACTCGGTCGCAGTCGTGGGACTCTCCTTGCTAGACGGTGACATACTGTCGTGACTGGGGAACTTGATCTCTGCCTGTCGCGTGCTCACGGCCGACGGAGGCTCAGTGACGTCGTCGTCGTCGAACCCATCCTCATCTGGTATCACGGGCAGCCTTTCCGAGTCGCCATCGTGCTCGTCGCCGGACGAGTTGGACGCGCTTTCCGGGTGGGACGACCTGCTCTTAACGGAAGGTGGTTTGCTCGTGCTTGGTTCTACCGGGTATTGGCAATCTCTTTTTGCTTTCCTGCATCGATCGCAAGTCGGATGTGTCTCGTCGCACTGGAGATGGTTAGCCATGTCGAGTCGTAATTCGGGTCCTCAAGGAAGTCTTTACCTTTACCCTCCTCTGCCTACAAGTAAAGCATCCACTTCTGGTCCTGCGATGTTTGACGTGGTCCGGCCCATGCACAGGTCGGCGTTTGGATTTGGAAGCTCCTTGAGTCACGGTTGATGCTTGACCAGATTCGTCCATGTCGGAATATTGTAAGCTTTCCGTAGACATTGTTTGTATGCGTTGGACTCTGTGCTCGAAATTTTGAGGAGGAATGTTGTGTTGGTCGTGTTGGTAGTAGCCGACATGCGGCGGCATGTGATGATATTGGTCCTCCATGGCGGGCCGGGTTGATGAACAAGCTTGCTGCAGGTTGCACGTTATAGCATGGTGCCTTCGTACGACCTAGGCCTGCATAGCTGATTCGACGTCAAAGATGAAACGCGTAGACGGAAAGCCAGAAGCGGCAAGATGCAGATTCCGCAACAAGATAGCGACACAGGATAGGTGAGACGAAACACAAGATATGCAGCAGCGACGTGGTGTTGCTTTGAGTGGTGATGCAGCGAGAGGTTCCTTATGCTTCAATCGACAGTAATAGGTGGTTGAAAACAGACGGAAGCTTGTTGTCCGAGATGGGATCCAGAGATTTGGGGACGACCTTTCCAGAATAGGATCCCAGGTGATGAAGCAGGCTGCCGCACAGTCCTGATATGTCTGCCGGGTGAATTCTTCGAGATCCAAGATCTGCCCAGAACCAGGAAAAGCTTACCCACACGAGATGATCGCCGCTCTGATGTCTCGGTCAGGAACTCAACCTGTGACAAGCAGATGGCACACGTAAATCCCGAGCTTGATTGCGGGTCCAGCGAACGTCCAAAAGAATGGGCCGTGAAGTGGATGGGGCAGAAGGACTGGAAGATCACGCCAGGCCTTTGATCTTGGACGTATATTTCAAGCCGCAAGGATGATCGTCCCTAGACTGGTGGTGATTTGATGCAGCTTGTGAAGACGGTAGAGTTGCGGTGGTTCGGGAGCTAGAAGATCACCAGCGGGGACATGTGGGTTCAAACTTCAGTCAATAATAATTGACACAATTTCGCTCTGCGGTGGGAGAAGATACTTTGGGGCCAGATGGGAAGCTTAGGGCATGTGAGGCTTGTGAGCAACCCCGGCGATAGCAATATGAGATGCGCGGGTCCGCAGCGTAATCCGCAGTACGACGTAGTAGTGCGCTTCCCCTTATGCAGCGACTTCCCCAAGACGCGTATTGGGTGCGATAAATCCTGCAACAATGATCTTGAACGCACGAGACGGGTGGTCAAGAAGAGGAAAAGATGATCGCGGTAGTGTTAACAATGTCTACGATGATGCGGCATGGCAGGAAGTACCGGAAAGTGCCGTTGGAGCACAATCAACGGCATGCGGTAGTGTTCGTAGTTCGTACCAGACACCAACGGCGAGACTTGTGACATCGAATCGAGCATTCAAAGTCAAACAGGGTTCGGCGGACCTGCGTCGATTCTATCGACCTAACGCCTCCAGACTCGGTGACCGAGTAATCGTAGCGCCGCGATGCACAGTTGCTGACAACGTCTCAGAGACAGATTAATACTGTGAGATGATGCCGAGGTCAAGGTCGTGCTCGAGCGCACTGACGGTAGTAGGGATCGCTGGGAGTGGGTATCGCAGGCTTTTAGGGTCCAGTGTGCGTCAGTAGTACGATACGGTCCAGCAATATGGCAACCTCCTGAACATGCGATTACATGATCTGTATGCGACCGTTGAGATGTAGAAGGGTACTACTCTGCCCTGCTAGCGATCTCCAAAATTGCTAGCTTGCGAAACCGAAGATGCAGGCTGTCGGCGCCAGCGCTTTGATGACACCGAGTCTCGAATTTCCACCAGGGGATGATTTATGATAGGACAGAGCTCCACAGGACTCTGCTAAAAGGGTAACTTTAGCTTGCAGCAACCCAGAACTCCGACTGGCCGAGATGTCATGGGCCGACCGACCACTGCTCGCTGGCCATTATTCCACCTTTGGGCTTGTGTCGCTGTCATGATTCAACGGGCGATTTTTAAGCCGCCGAAGGGTAGCGCATGCGTGAGTTCAGACGGCAAGGTAAGCACATGGCATGCATGGCAGTTCCACTGATGACAGCCTTCGGTGGAAGCTTGGTATTCGCCCATGACCCTCGACCAATCCAACACGGTAATAAGCGCTATAAGTCCGAAGCAGCACAGGCTTGTCTCAATCCATGGGTGTCTTCGACTCAGAGTGACACGATAGTAAGATTTGATAGTAACGGATGTCGGCCTTGACGGCCCGGACGCCTAAAGTGCGACGAGGCTGCAATCAATGACGATGATTTCCAAGTCGTCGTTCGTACCAGGATGCTTCCTTACGCAGAGTAGTGATCTGCAGTACTTTAGGTCAGGGGACTGCAGCAATGCTGGTACAACAGTCTGGCATAATAATTGGGTTCAGCTGGAGAACGCCGTCAAGAAAAGACAGTCAGAAAGATAATCAGCACCGGGCGAATCCCGAGTGGTTCGATGAAGCCAAATCAGAACGCCGATTGTTGATGAGGTAGCTGCTGCAGCTGATGGAAACCGAGAGACCGAGACTCGCATCATCTTCCTAATCCATCTCATGCAGGCAATCCGACCAAGACAGGCCGTGATTGCCGCGCCTGGAAGGTTGCAATGACTCACTCGCAGTCAGGTTGTGTAGTATTTGCTTTCACCGTGTACTCTTTGTTGCGTTGGTTCGTCTGATGAGTTTGTAGAGGTAGCCATATGATACCATCGGACCTAATGTCTGACGATCAGTCGAAACAACCAGCGAGGCTTTCAAGGTCCGTTCGGCGGAAGAATCCTGCCGCCCATGCCGCTCATATTGGAGACCATTCGCTGATCCATGGACATCGGCGCGCTGACCGAAGAAGCCCAAAATCGACGGTACGCGAAGGAATAGGCAATCAGCTGTCAACCACGTTATACTTGTTCTGGTGGTTTCCTAGATTCTAATCATTCCCGATCTCATCTCTTTCTCCTTGCTTGGGTCACAAGTTATCGAGATCTCAACGCAGTGCGTCGATTCAAGGACATTGGAGGACAAGGATGCGGGCATGTGCGTAAACTAAAAGTCGTCGCCCTGAGATTGAAGCAGTTAATATAAAATCTTGAGCTCATGCAAGCAGGATAGCGTATTCACCGTGGGGTGCATCATCTGAAACACAGATACTGTACTTCTTCTGCTCCTATTGGCATACAATGAGTGCATGACTGATTCTCTCGTATTGAGTCGTACAGCGCCATGCGGACCACTGGTTGAGCAACATCATTAGATGTGATACTTGTATAACATCTCCAAGCAAGCATCGTTGGAGTGTTTCGATAAATCACGAGGTTTTCGTCGATAGCAGAGGGAAAATCAGGCAGCGATGGTCGGTTCGAGGCTCCTTCAGGACGTCTTCGCTCCTTCCCTGTCGAAGAACGCAGGAGCGCAAGCAACCCGAGGTAGGCACGCCAGCTCCTGCAGTCATGAGTTGACAGTATCTGCTGCCCAATAAGTCACATCTACTCAGCGATCAATGATACGAGAAGAAGCGCCTGGTTTCTGCTCCAGTCCATATCCTTTATCGCACATGTAGTCCGCATCTCAGCGCCAGACATACCTACCGCATTGTCCAATACTTCGCTATACGAAGGCCCTTCTGCGGAGATCAGCCTTGTTCCTCCACCCAGGTCGCGGAAGGCACTTGAAGCATAGTCCCTGCAGAAGTCAATCAATTTATATGGGTAGCTTACTTCTCGGCGCGTCGGAGACTGCGTATGCGCATTGGATTACTGTATTGCTAGGGGGCTAAAGAGTCATGCAGTACGGCATGTATCTCGGCAATTCAGTCTACCGATAAAGGTGACGTGCTTTAGGTAGAGATTGCCATGTCGAGCGATGAGCGCAGAGATCACAGACATGTCAGGCATGTGGGTAGTGATAAATTTGGCGATATGAATAGTGATATCGCCGTCACTACTTGAGTCTACCTCGGAGTTAGCGCTCTGCACTCCCCACTCGCCGCTTCAAAGAAGATCATTCAAGGCATTCCGCTGTCCTGTCGCCTCCACCATGGGTATATCATGCACTGCTGTTTCCTGTGACCGAAAAATGCCAGCTCGGGGTGCCAAATTCGACGTCGAAGAGAGCCAATTAGAGCGCGCTAAAGGAGATTCGTTAAAATAGGGAGAGTCATAAGCTTCGTAATGGGTGTCGTCGGTTGTCGCTGTAGAGTTGTTAGTTATGGGCTTGATGGGTTACAGAGCACCCTTTGGTGACGTACCTTGTTGTTGTGTCATACTAGATCCCGGGAATGATATTCGAGCTTGGAATTTCTGGCGTAGGCGCTGCCGAATCGACAGGCTGCGGCATCTTCTTGGTCTCGTGCACGCCTTCAGCTCTGCATAGAGGGCAGGAGTTGCGGCCCTTCATAAGCCACTGGTCAATGCACTCCCGATGGAAGAGATGATCGCACTTGTTCAACCGACGAGCATCCTCTCCTTCTCCGAAATCACTAAGGCAGACAAGGCAGCGCTCCTGATGAGCAAGCTCTACGCGTGTGTTGCCCTCCACGGCAACTGCGACCAACTGCGCCGTCTTCCCCGCGTCAGCTGACATTTCAATGCGGAAGCAGCCACCAGCCTCTTCAATGTCTTGTTCAGTCGCAACTGGCGGCTTGGCAGGGCCAAGAAGTTGAGATAGCAGCATCATGTCTTCGTATGTAGGACTGTCGGTAAACAAGCTTGGAGTCGTCAAAAGAGGGTGACCCTCTGGATAGCTTCCTCCAAGCACGTAGATGACCCAGCTACGCGAGTTCTCGCCGACTGGAGCATCAGGCTCGACAATTCCATTCCTTCTGGTCGAGTGTCTATGGTGATCGGAGTCGCTGAGTCGGCGCTGTCGTGTAGCACTTACACGGCGTTCGTTGAAGGGTGTAACATCCTCAGTAGTGGTAGTGGTGGTCGTGGTCGTTGTGGTTCTGATGATGCTCCTACGGCGGGAAGCCTGGTGGAAAGTTAGCGTCAGTTTATGCTACAAGAAGGAGCGCTCGAGAATTTGGAACTTACTACTGGGGTTGGAATCCGGGAAGTCATGGTTGGTAGATTTGGGCTGGCGGGAGAGACTGGGGGTGGACGAGGCCAGTTGGCTCTGTCATCAGACGTGATAGATTCTCGTCGAGTGCGATCGGGAGATCTGTGGTCTCTTTGGTTGTCATAGCTTGCAGGAAAGCGGTTCACACCTCCCATCGAAGCTCTCCTGCGATGGCTCCTACGGGTAGTGCTTGGTCGATTATTCGCACCGGAAAGGGGCCCGAGAAATGGGACTTCCGGCATCTCCGCGCCCGGGGGCACCGCTCGAATACCGACAATAATGATGGGTACCATGCGCCCCGATGAGCCGTTGGCGGTAGAGGCTGGTTGCGAGTTGCTGCTAGTAGTGATGGTGGTAGCAGTAGCAGTGGTGGTGGAGCCGTTTCGGCCTGGGGCTGCAGTGGCAGGCGTTCCGAATCTAAACATCCTGAAGAAGTTCAGAGGAGCATTTGCTTCATTCGCAAGCCTACCGCTCTCGATTGAGCGTAGGAAGCCGTCGAACGAGCCGTCGTCATCGTCGGTCGCGGTACCTCGGGCTCGGGAGATAGCTTCCTCGTCGCCGTCGAGCAACTGAGTCGCAGTAGCCGACGCAGCGGCGGAAAGCAGTTGGCTGAGTAATCCATTGTGGTCCTCTGACTGTGCTGAGCCTCTTCTCCTTGTCCCGCCCGTGCTGATGATTGATGAACTGCTTCTACCTGTCCTCCGACCAGCAAACCTATCAGAGACTGACCGTCGGCTAGACATTGACTCGGCTTCTACGCTGTCATCCTCGACAACCTCTGGGGTGATCCCGGGCGAGGATGAAGTGATGGGCGATCGGCGACCGGGCCAGAGACTGTTGCTACTTGTGGTGCGTTGTCGGCTTGGGAAGATTGATCGGCCATCGAAGAAGGATGTGCTGCGCGTTCGCTGTGATTGAGTGGTAAGGGTAGGGGATTGCTGTTGCTGTTCGGGATCGGTGTTCGAAGACTGCATGAACTGCGACAGTCTGTTGGATGATGCTGCCCGACGACCAAATGTTCGCCTCTGGAGTATACGCTCAGTAGCGGACCCGTCCGGCTCAGACGAGTCAACAGGGGAGCGTCTCCATATCGTGAACTGACGACGAGTCTGACGGTCGGCGGTGCCGGCCTGCGGCTGCGATGGTGTAGAGGCTCTCTGGCCCATTTTAACGACGAGGAAAGAAGAGAGGGAGAAAATGAATGAACTGAGGAGACACGGAGGGGAGGGCGAAGAATGGTATAAAAGTAGAAGGAGAGTCAAGTGGATGGTGGTGTGGGCGTGAATGTGTCAGAGGTTAAAGTTGGTACTCCGTAGTGAGTGATCGCTCACTTGCGGCTCAGCTGGTTGTTGGTTGTCTTGGCGTTGGGTTGACGAGTGAAACCGAAGACAGGACATGGATGGCGTGCGCTTAATTCTGCTGCCATTCTACCTCTGTTCCTTGCTTTGTCTCACGCTCTCTCAAACACCGTTGTCACCTCTGACGAGTGCACGATTCACCGAGTACGCGCCCCGAGCTTGTGGCGTGTCCATAAACGTCTGTAACGTCTTTTGCGTTTCAAGATGCGTCGCGCCAGCAGGACATGAGCGTCGCCGCAATCGCAGAATATGAAACGATTGGCTGTGAAGCAAAGATCCAAGACTGACCAGGAGCATGCGTAGACTCCACTGCGAGCTGTGTCAGTACGCCCAAGACAGCAACTTGAATCATTGAGGAACATTTCATACACAATGCGTCCTGTCAACCAATTCTCGCCAGTGTGGGAGTCGCGTGATGCGAGACATCTCCACAACTCTGCGAGCAAGAGCAAGCGAAGTCCGCCAGATGCCGACGACGATGAGACAGAAGATGACAGAAGCCCGCAGAGAGAAGTTGATGAATATCGGCAACGCATTACGACCTCCGAAGGTAAAAAGGACCAATTCTATGTTGCTGGCCTCGATCCGGACAATGCTCCTCCGCCTCCGCCATTTCCTCATGGGTTCAAAGGTCATGACAGAAGACTCGATTCGCATCCAAAGAACCAAGTGCAAGAAAATGCGCCGTCCCTGCATCAGCAGCATCTAGCTGCGATGACTAGTGTTCTGCACACGAGTCTATTGAAAGGTGACTACATCCGGGCAGGTAGGGCCTGGGGAATGCTCTTGCGAAGTTCCTCTGCAGGCAAGTCTATCGATTTGAGGTCCAACGGACGATGGGGAATCGGTGCCGAGATTCTATTGAAACGCGATGTATTGAAGAAAAACCAAGCCTTCAGCATTGAAGATGACCGATCCGAGGATCCCACTTCGAGAACCGCAGTCAGCAAAGAATCGTTTCAATCTGCAAAGGACTACTACGAACAACTCATCCTGCAGTACCCATACCAGCGACATCTCCCCCATACGATAAACGCCATGACTTTCTACCCAGCCATGTTCGGATTGATGATATACGAAGCCGTCGAGATGAGTAAGCGTGCCATGTCTGAGATTCAGGAGTCTACGCCGGAACCATCTAGCGCGAATCTGTCGGACACCAGCGAGTCGTCACAGGATACAAAGACCGCCGACGTCAAGCGAGCCGAATTAGAAACGGCCACCACAATCGCAGCACGTATGGACGAGACACTCCTCACGCCTCCGTACGACAAATATACTGCTCTTTTACAACTCCGGGGTATGGTCAGCCTCTGGATGGCGGATCTGTACGAAGATATACACTCATTGTATACCGAACCAGAAGATGGAGACGCAGCATCTCAGGAACGGTCTCTGCAAATTTATACCGCTTATGCAGCTCGTCAAGAACACGATCGTATGTTAATGCGAGCCGAAACCGAAAGAGAAAAGGCACGGTCACAATTCCGGAAGATCGTCGACGGAGGCGGGCAAATACTACCGGCTTCTAAAGAGATACTTTGAGATACGTCGTCGAGTTATCTTTCCCGAGAAATCTTGGCTATCGATGGCAATAATAGCTTTCTCTCCAAAACCCGTTTCTTCTCCACCCACGGACATCAATGTGAATCATCTCACCCTCGTCAAAATCACATGCGGTCTCGACGATACGTCCAAGCTTAGAGGTGATAAAGAGCCTCTCACCTCCATGAGGAGTAACATGCCTCGCGATTCTGTTGAGCGTATCCATGGCCTCTCCTCGGCTCTCTGCATTGGACCTGAAATATTCCAGTGGCCTCATCGGCTCGTCGTCTACACGTTGCGAACGGAACAGTCCCTTTCCAACGCCAGACAAGCAAGGATTGTTGCCCCTTTGGATCTTCATACGGATGCAAACTCTTTCCGTGTCAAGTTCAGGTTCCATCGATCGAATGCCGTGGCTCATATGGAGATGAAATGCGATGTCCTTGATGAAGACTGCGTGTGGACCGAGGGTGTTGAGCCAGCTCTGGAATTGGTGGCCTGTGGCCCAGGCTTCACGATGGAACAAAAACACATTCTGACCCAGCCAAATACGTAACGTCTCTTCCCTGATTTGCTTGCAGGTTTGCGATATACTGGGTATTGTGGCAAGAGCCCGTCCATCCGTTTTCTTGAACACCAACTTGTACAAGCGATCTCGTGTCCTTGGAGGTGGGAGAGCGAGCTTGTAGATCATTTCTCGCATCTCGTATGGCAGCCTCATGAAGGTGCATTCATTGGACTTCGCAATGTCTGCTTCGTTGGTGGGGGTTTGTGGCTGTGTGAGCGAGAAGTCCGTCGGTTGATTCGATCGGTTGGACTGGTCAGCTTGGTTGGTCGGTTCGTCAATAGTCCGGCAGAACAGATCCACTCCATACCGGACAGCGACGAAGACCACTACAAATCGAAGTAGTTGGCACAGAGTTGACGGTTGTATAGTTTCCGTGGCCAAGACGAAGAGCATGATCCTAGCGAGACCTTTGAAGGGCCACATCTTGTTCTTCGTTTGATCTAAATTACCAGGATTTGGTATGTAAGCTGGTAACAGAAATGTGACCCGGCACCCCTAAGGTAGTTGTGCAGTATTTCGTAACAAAGGCTCGCAGTATCAGAGAAGATAGAAAGGCGAGAAAGAGAACTAGTGCACATCCTCTCAAATATATATGTCATGATTCCGGTGCTTGAGTGGTATTGCGGTCGTTTCTGCTCGACGTCACGAATGCATGTACCTTGATGGTTGGTGTCAAGCTGAGTCTGAAGGTAGAATATACTCATGTGAGATGATTATGGGGCCAAGACCAACACACCCGAGGAAAACCGGGTCATATATCATGAGGAGACAAGTGAATTCTACCGACGAGGCAAAGGTGCTGTAAGATGGGGCCAAGAAAGTGTCATCGTATTGCTTCACGAGCCAGAGACGGGCGAGAAGACGGCGGAGGACTACCGAGGAGACTGCACCGAAGAAGCGCAGGGACGGCAATTACAAGAGCGGCTACCAGGCTGGCTAAGAATACACGAGATCATGATGTATGATAGGCGACTGACACTCGACTCAAAAAACTATGGGCTTTGCAGTAGCAGATGGTACATGTATGTAAGTAGCTATTTCTCAGTACTTGAGCCCTCATCAAACTTTCTCTGCCTTGCGACTTGTTCATACATTTCAACTCCCGCTTCCCTCCAATATTGACGGCGCTCCCAGAGATCGATGAGGATCCTGTCACCGTCTTCAAAATCTGCAGCTTCTGTGAACAAACTGAAGACTGAAGAGACTTGCTTCAAGTCGCACGAGAAAGGACGGACGGGGCCCAACTATTGTGACATTGCTCTGTCGGCTTCTTCCTGATTGGTGACGGTAAGCTCCACCTTGAGCTCTGTGGCATTGACATCGCGTGGCTCCTTATACTTGATGCGTGGTACGCGTTCCAGGTCGAGGTATGTCAAGGGTGGGGATTTGATATCGTCCTCGTTGTAGTAGGTGGAGAATCTGATGATTGAGAACGTCCAGCCCGAATTTTCTTCAGCCATAATAGTCTTTGGCAGTCTGCTTCGGTGTACAGGAAGCACCACATCAAGAGAATCGACCGGACCGATATAAGGACCAAAAACATTGACCCACTCTTCGAATTTCTTGATCTCAGCAGGGCGTAACAGCGCAAATAGAAACGATTTTCTGCAAAGAACATAGAGTAGGCCTCTTCTCTGATTTGTTGGCACACTTGAACCAGGCCAGGTGGCTTGCCAAGTTTCTTGGGCTGAGAGGCATCGAACGTAAGGTATTTCGTAAATGAGTGCTGTGGGTTGATGACCATCATGTACACCATGTTGCGCAGCTCGGGCGGTAGCCTGAAGAACATGCTGGGAGAGGTCGAGGACATCTGCGTTTGTTAGCACCAGTGATGTGTGCTATGATCAAGCACTTACTCTTGCTGGGTCTTCAGTTGTGTCCCCCATTCCGCGTGAGGGAAGCCTGAGAACCAAGGTTGTGTGATGGATGAGGAAAAGTCTGCAGAATGTGCGAGAAAGCGTAGATAAGGTCAATCCAGGAGACCAGCGTGGGTAACCGTGAAGCTGAATATCATCACCCGGACCCCTGTACCGTCCGGTACCGTCCCTGCGACGCGTAGCCAAGCGACAGTGAAGTGTAGAGCTATGAGCTCAATCGAAAAGGGGATTCGGGTTCTTCAGGTGAAGAGTGAATTTGGGCGAAGCTGGGGTCAAATAAGGTGACTGCTCGGTCGATCAAAGATGGAAGGTGCTCTAGGCAACAACCCCAGCAAGATGCCAAATCGCATGACCGACCTTGTGCTACTTCCCCTGGTAGCGACCCCCGAGTCACTCGAGAGAAGGCTATACACATCGGGAATGAAGATGCTGTCACAGTCCAGATGGGTGTAGTTGAGGACAGTGTATGTTTTGTTCTGGCCATACCGCAAGCAAGAGTAACTTTAGTCAATACCGTTTCATTGATATACCTACATAAAAGCTTCGTAATCATGATCGTGACTTCGGAGGCAATGCTACCGTCCGGTCTCTTCTTCCCGTTGCTTGAATACCGTGGCAACGTCCAGCTGCTACCGTGTCGGTTCAATCCGCCTGACACATGTGGTTCACCAGCCCACTACATTATTTGCTTTCGTCAGTGACCCGTTTACATTGCCTTCTTCTCTTTCTCGGAAGCTCCACCGCCGAGACCTGAGAGCTCTGGTGGGGCAAGCAGAGTAGCGAGACCGAACAAAGCCAGTCCAGCGCAACCGTAAACACCGACCGCCATGCTTGTGTTATAGTGGGTCTCCCTGGAGAAGTGGTTCCATGCACCAAGACCAGTCATCACGTGGTGGAAGATATCGGCAGCGACAATGGCCTTGGCCAGAGGCTGGGTAGCGGCAGCGTCCTTCAAACTGCTCGAGTACTTCTTCATGGCACCGGGGAGTGGCACGGTTCCGGAGATGATAACCAGGATGATGGCGATGGTGATGAGACCCCAAGCGTCGGTACGGACATTGTAGAGCTCGAGATCGTTGACCATGAGCTGAGCCTCTACAGGTGGGCGGAACCCTGGGCCTTGGTCAGTTGACGTCGGCGAGGTTGAGTCAAGAGCTCGACTTACAGCCAACGACCATCTTTGGGTCGTAGACACGGCACATGCCACGAAGGGTGTACCAAAAGGCGCTGCCGTAGCAGTAGGCGTGGAACATCTGGGAGCTGTCAGCCTTGCGCTCACAGCTTACCGAGCTGCTATTCTCTCATGTGGAGCAAGAGACAGTCGATGGTAGGGTCAGATACTCACATCAATGATAGGCATGGTGTCGGTGATTGTAATCTGCAGTGTTTTGAGGTAAGGAGAACAATGTTGCTTGTTCAATGGCAGCAGGAAGATGCCAACTTATCGTTTGAAAGCATGAGACACGCACAATTCTGACGTAACACTGATTGAGGAAGTCGCATGAGCATCAAGCCCAAAGTGGATGCAGACCCCATGCAGACCCCACAAGTCGACGGACTCGTCTCCATTCCCCTCACCTCGGCCTCCCAAGCACAATCACCAGTAGATCGTTTCTTTTCGCTATCATCGCATGATCGCCATCATCGCTGCGCGCGAAATTCGTTGAGACGCTGGCGGCCATGTACGGACATGGATAGAGACTTGGAAGGTGTGACAGATGGAGGTAAGCAGCAGCAGCAGCCACAAAAAGGACCCGACCCGTGACCAATTGAGCCGATCCGGCACTCGTTGTACGGCAGACGACCTCACCAATCCTCGATAGCAATCTATCACAACGACATGTAGCACCACAGCTGCGTATACACTTTATCGCTGACGCATATGTTGCTGACGCGTCACAATACCATATTATGCGGGATTTCATGTTCTCTGAGGCTCAAGAAGACCAGCGTTGACCAGACAATTATTACAGCTTTGGCTCTCCTGAAGCTACACCTCTTGCCGACGGCTCCGGTCTCTCGCTCACGCACCCTATTCTTCATAGAAGGTAAACATCGGTCGACTGGCTGATGGAACTTTCCATCTCAGCGGAGACCGTTTGAAGGTCACTCGCCATATGCTGTAATCCTCCGACAGCCTCATTCACCAGCGGAATTCTACGAACACAACATATCAAGCCACATTACACAGACGCAATCGCAAATCCGGCTGATAGAACACCTCCGCTATCTGTCTGTCGTGCGGTCAAGGCATATGTCTCTCTTTGTTCATATCTGCCATTCGGAGGTAGGCATTGAGAGGCAGGCACTCAAAACGCAGTTTTTATCGGTCCAGCCCTCGAACTCGACCATCACAGGCTGGGAATCACCGTGAACGCCGACCCATACAGCAAACGTCAAAGGAACCGGCCCCCCAGACCAAAGGTCGCCAAGGGGAAATGAACCGCCACAAGCTTTTTTTCAACGTTTACGTCCAACGGTCGCGCTTTACCGAGTTGTGGCACCCTTGATCTATGTTCGACCTGCATGCACAGTATACATACGTCTCTGGCAAGACTAGGCGTCGACTCGGGGTCTTCTATCGCATACACACATGCTGTGGACCATCACAGCCCAAAGTCCGGAAAGATATGGTACGTTTTCGCTGGTTACAACAACCGAGCCACGCGTTCCCGCTTTCCACCACGCCGACCGTTTCACTGCGCCTTCTCAAGTGACCTAGAAGCGCCTCGAACCGTTATAAACGGCACTTCTCCAATGGGAGCACCTGCAGTGACCCTGTGCCCGCCATCAGGAACCTTTGCGTCAATACGGTGTCTCATTTCACATCCCGTATATCCAAAAATACTTCACGCGACGTGTTAAGGTTGGTTGACACAGTTATGCTGGTACTGTAAGTGTTGTTTAGAGATGTCCCAAATATCAAGAGCCTTCTTCTTCTCCTTCGTCTGTTCCCTTAGCTACAGGACTTTTCCTTCATTGTTGTACCGAAAAACTGCCTTGCTTCACACAAATCTATTCACAATGCGCTTCACACTTCCATCCCTACTCCTGTCTTTCGTCGCACTAGCTCTCTGCAGACCGATCTCTAGAGAGACCAGCTCGATCTTTACTGAGGGCGACTCCATCGGCACCCTTCCTGATGGCTGGAAATACTACGGACCTGCAGAGAACACCGCGCCAGTGCATCTCCGCATCGCCCTGGCCGACACTGGAGAGAACGATGATGCGACATTTCAGACGCCTTCAGACTACGCCGGTAGCTACGGCTACGGCCGCTCCCTGAACACCGAGGAGTCGGAAGCCTACAACCCTGCCCTTCAACCTACCATTGCAGTCGTCCGCAAGTGGCTCGTCTCGCAAGGCATCGTCAAGATGACAGTCGATCATGACTGGCTAAACTTCGATACCACCGTGGACAAAGCCAACTCTCTGATACGCGCTGAATTTGCGTACTACCAGTATCACGGACAAGCTCCCGTGCTCAGATCGATGGCTTATAGCATCCCTGCCGATGTAAACGACGACATCAGCTACATCTCTCCTGTTACCGACTTCGAGACTGGTTCGTGATGAAAGAGGATAGAGACTTTCGACCACCACAACAATCACACTGCCTCAACGACCGATGTTGCGAACGAAAACTCGATGATTACAGAAACCTGGTTCAAACCTCTCAGGTCGTCTTACAAAGCGTTTCGACAACAGGTTAGGCCCACCGAGCGTCTCTCGCGATACTGCATGCCGCGCGTCGACCATTTTGTCAACACGACCTGTGCAATTCAAGGGCCGTAGACGTTTCGTCCTTGCCCCAGTGTCCGCGAAGCTATTACCAAAGGATCTCTGACGCACGATCCCGAACGCGATGGCCTGGGATAGGCCGAAAATGACGAATGCACACGGAGATATGACTTACGAAAGATCACGCACCCTTCAGCTCAATGAGAACAATATCGGAGACCGAAGCCATGTAAACGGTACTGTAACGAGAGGATATCGATCCGGACCATCGAGCACTCTGCCGCATGCTGTAACTCGATCACGACGAGCTATCGACAAACATAATTGATGTACTTGGCGTTTTCTAGTACTATTTTTTAATTTAAATTTTGACATCTACATCAATCGTGCGACCAACTGCCGCTTTCGAGATGCTTTTCGTCACCGTTTTCCAAACGTACACGGAGAACAATCCTCATCGCTCGTCTTCCAAGGATAGCACTTGCTGCTCAGCCACTTCTCGTACTTCATCGTAGTCTCTATAAGGAATGAACGGCCGCATGGTTTGGTCGACGTACTCCTGTGGAACTCCCTCTTTGACAGCGTCCTTGATACCCATGTTCATTCGGTAGACATATTCGTCCTTTGGCTTGGAGTCAGTGACTTGCTTACGGTTGATGTACACAAGCATGTCGACTTTCTCCGGTTGGTTTTGCACATCAGTGGCCTTGCCATCTTTGCGTACAGGCCAAAAGTCCGCTGACAGGTACTATTTCTCATAAGCGATCGGAACACCTTCGTTGATGTCCAGCCCCTCTTCGTCTTTTGGCTGCAAGCTTTACACTAGTCCGTAGGATACGTTGGTAATGGTGATGTCAGATCCAGGAATGATCCCCGCTGGCTCTGACGTGTTCACGACATTTGCGTAACCTCTTTCGTTGATCATCCAGCGATATCCATTGAGTCGGCCGACGCCCAGATATTCAGATGTTGGACAGCGGCGGTTCATCTGCGCCTGCCACAGATTCGAACCATAGCCCAGGTAGACGGTGGCATTATTGAGCAGCATGTCAGGCGGTCTTATGCTGATGTGTCAACTACGAACGCACCTACAATTTGTGACATTGTTGATATTTTATTAGATGAGAGGCCTCCCTTTCGCCTGAGACAACACGAGCAAGATTCCGACGTCGTTCATCTCGGCTTCAGGCCGGATCGACAATCAAACTGCGGAGTTGCACCAACAACCTTTTCGATTCCCTGCGACACTGCGACATACATAACTATATCGTGCTTTTACTAAATCAGCAGGCGCCGCTTTTGGTTGTCATGTCTAATTCCAGCTTCGCAGCACTGCCGTGCTCGATTTCAGAACACTTGCCCGCGACACACACAAGATGACGTCCGTCTTCTCTGCTCTACCCATGCCAAAGGGTGGTAGCCGCCTATTCCGCAGACCCGATGTCCTCAAATCAGTCTTCTCGGCCGACAGCGATGCAAGGACCTTGACGCCGATCGACGACTTACCTACAATCGACTCCGACACTGCTGAGCCCGATCTGGCAGATCTCAACGTCGCCCTCGCCACGCTTATACAGATCTTCCCTGATGTTCAGGCAGAAGTCTTCCGAGAGATGCTGATGAACTTGAGCAAGCAAAGCCGAGTCGAGGTCGTCACCGAGCATCTTCTGAAGGACAAGGGCAAATGGGTCAATGGCCGGTATAGGGCACGCCGTGCAGGGGGAACCGAAGGGGATATCAGCAAGAGCGTCGACGAAACAGATCTTACAGTGGAAGAAACTTTTAGAACGCAGAGGTATCGTCAGGCTGTCAAGCAGACCTTCTACCAAGAGTTCAAGGGCCTGAGCCACTCTACCATCAAGGCAGTCCTGGCGGAACAGAATCATTCCTATGTCCTGGCTCGGCCTGTGTTGCAGGAACTGGCCTCACAATCTTGGAGACACTACCTCAGCAACTTTTGGAGTCGGCGACGAGACATATCAGTAACGGAAGCGGGTTATCACCCCTTGCTCGAATGGCGAAAAGCCGTGACTCCGTCTGGGATTGAGCTGAACAGACCTTCGCTGCAGCCCACAGAAAGCCACGAGCTCAATGCAGAGATCTGGAGGACTTTCGTCGTTCCAATCCTTGACAAGGAGAAACAGGTGACTCTGAACAAAGACGTCGAACTGGCAATTCGACTGAATGAGCAAGAGGCAGAGGACAATGAGGCAATGTTCGAATGCGAATGTTGCTACGTTTCTTACACCTTCGAGCAAATCACGCATTGTGACACTAGCTCCCATTTCATCTGCTTCAACTGCATAAGTCACGCTGCTAACGAAGCTCTCTTTGGACAGGGCTGGGCGCGGAATATCAGCCATGAGAAGCTCACGATTCGTTGCCTGGCTCCTTCTACTGATGAGTGTTTGGGATGTATTCCAATCGCTATGGTTAAGCGAGCTATGTCCTTCAAGTCGGGTGACGGACAAACGTGGCACAAGCTGGAAAATCGTATCGCTTCGGAGAACATGACCAAGAGTGGGATGCCATTAATGCAATGTCCCTGTTGCACTTATGCCGAAGCAGACGAGGCGTCAGACCTTGAGCTTCGAAATGCCTTGTTCTTTGCACAATTCGCCACAGATCATGCCATCCGCTCCTTCAAGCTACGATTCAGCTTCTCTATTCCGCCGTTACTCGCGTTTCTTACATTCTGCGGTGCTGCAGTTTTTTACCCCTTGATCTACCTCGCAGTTATTTTATCGTCATTTATAACGCCAAACGACTTCGCAGCATCCCGCCTTCGCGTCACGCGACGTAGACGAGGACTTAAGTTCTGGTGTCGTGCACCCACATGCAAAGCTGTATCATGCAGTCTCTGCTTCGCACGGTGGGTAGATCCACACGTCTGTCACGAAACGACAACCATGTCTCTACGCCATGCCATAGAAGCAGCTACCACCTCGGCGGTCAAACGGACTTGTCCCAAGTGCCAGCTTAGTTTCGTCAAGAGCTCGGGGTGCAACAAGCTAGTCTGCAACTGCGGGTACGCCATGTGCTACGTCTGCCGAAACGAGATCGGGAAAGAAGGCTATGGCCATTTCTGTCAGCACTTTCGCGAGTTAGGTGGACGCTGCAAGGAGTGCGATCGCTGCGATCTATATCTTGTCGAAGACGAAGATGCCGTCGTCCGCCGTGCTGCTGAGAGAGCTGAAAAGGAATGGGTGGAGAGAGAAGGCAAGAAGGATGGCGTGACATCGGCGGGTTTCTGTGAGCCGGATGCTCGAGGCCAGCAGCTGTCATTCGTCAGGGAGGAGGTGCTTAGTGGTGTCAAGTATGACGAGCGATGGAATACCGAGAGTATCCTTGATGGGCTTTTGGAGGCGTTGTCGGTTTAGCCTTTGATCTGGTCGCCTGATGGTGGATTCTAGTGATACCCGCGCTCCTCGGCGCATATGCTCTTTTTTATACCCTGCGAATTTATGTTTTGTCAAACCGTCTCAGATGCTCGATCGAGGGTACATGTAGTCCAGTATAAATATGATTGTTGCGAAATCCGAAGCGTGCACCTATCACTACTGCTCAGGGTTGATTTCCTCTTTCGGTTAGTGCATGTGAATTTCCGACCTTCAACTTCAAGGGACAATCGCATCACAGTATGTATGAGCACTATCCCGGATATATCTTAGCAGCATAGGAGTTTTTGGCGTATGACTGATTTCAGAGTCGAGGCTTCTCTCACATAGAAGGTGCTGTAAGATGGCGGCACTGGGTGGTCTCTCGTTACGCGCATTTTTCATTCGGTCATTACCTTGCGGAAGCATTCAAAGCCCAATATCAATCACTCGGTTAATACCGCAGACACATTACAAAGAAGCTCAGTCATTGATTCCTTCACAAACATGCGGACGATCGTACTCTTCGACAAGACCTCTTCGCTACGACATCGATTCACACAATGAAGCCGTCGGTCAGGTCTCGGAACAGATCAAAGACTATCACGCACGAGGCATCAAATATAGAATACAGCATGGATCGACCAACTCGACTCGTACAGCAGCCAAATCAACTAGTTTCGTCAACTTGAGCAATCTCAACCATGTCATCAAAGTCGACACAGCGACGAAAACTGCCCTTGTGGAGCCTAATGTACCCATGGACCGACTCGTCGAAGCAACCCTGCCGTACGGTCTGATCCCTCCCGTCGTCATGGACTTTCCAGGAATCACAGTCGGCGGCGGTTACGCAGGCACATCAGGCGAATCCTCCTCGTTCCGCCACGGCTTCTTCAACAAAACGCTCAACTGGATCGAACTCGTTCTTCCGGATGGAACCGTGACAAAGGTCTCTTCGGATTCTCATCCAGACCTCTTCCACTCCGCTGCCGGTGCAGTAGGTACGCTCGGCACCACAACCCTTGCCGAGCTGCAACTCGTGAAGGCAGAAGACTACGTCGAGACCACATACCACCGAGTCACCAGCATCGAATCCGCAGTCGAGAAACTCAAGTCCTTCAGCACTGACCCTGACATCACCTATCTCGACGGGATAATGTACAGCCCAACCTTTGGCGCAATCGTAACCGGCAGACTGACCTCGATAGCCACGAGCCCCATCCGCCGCTTCTCCGCCCCCTCAGACCCCTGGTTCTACCAGCACGTGCAATCCTCCCTCTCCTGGTCCACTTCTGACGCGCAGTTCATGACCGAAACCCTGCCTCTCGCCGAGTACCTCTTCCGCTACGACCGCGGCGGCTTCTGGGTCGGCGCGCTCGCGTTCAAATACTTCAGCTTTGTCCCGTTCAACGCCTGGACGCGGCGGTTCCTCGACGACTTCCTGCACACGCGCATGATGTACACAGCACTGCACCGCGGTGGCGCCGGGCGCGAGGTCATCGTCCAAGACGTCGGTGTGCCGTACGATAACGTACCTGACTTCGTGCGCTGGACGGATCAGAACACCGGCATCTGGCCGCTGTGGCTTTGTCCGCTTAAAACGCCAGCGGGGCGGAGTTTTCATCCTCACTTGCGCAAGCAATCCTCTCTCAATCCCGCTGATGGAGAGAAGGGAGACGAAGGACAAGAAGGCGCGATGCTCAACATAGGCCTCTGGGGCTTCTGCCCGCCCGCGCCTCGCGGTACCGACGCATACGACCACTACATCAGCACGAACCGTGCCATCGAGGCCAAACTCTCCTCCGTAGGCGGCACCAAGTGGCTGTACGCACAGACGTTTTACCCGGAGAGCGAGTTCTGGGACATCTACGGTGGGCGCGGGTGGTACGACGACTTGCGCGCCAAATACGGCGCCAGCGGGCTGCCGAGTGTGTACGATAAGGTCGCGACGAACACGGACGCGGAGAGACGCAAGCGCGCGAGCCGGAGCGAGAGGATTAAGGGGATTTGGCCGATTGGGGGCTTTTGGGGGATTTGGGAGGCTATTAAGAGTCGGAGTTATGTTGAGGCGAGGGCTAGTAAGTGGAAGGATATCAGGCCTGAGGATAAAAACAGTAGACGAGGGAGTTGAGCAATGGATTTGAGCCCAGACGAGTGGGCTATTATCATTGTGTCGGGAGTTGTTGGTGGTTTGTGGGCGAGCTATTGACGATGGAATAGCCCTAGTGGCTGGGTTTGAGGAATGCAAAGTTGGTGTTTATTGCTACCACCCGAGTGTTGACAGTATATTCTTCATCTCTGCATCCTTGATACCGTTCATGCCCATTGCTCGGACCAGAGGGCCTTTTCGCAGCTTCTCGAGTCCCATGTCGACTTTCCAGGCTTCGTTAGAGGGCAGCACAAAAGTGTAGCGTTTTGAATCGGTATCACGCAGTGTGGCGCGGAAGACGGTCGTGTTGTTTAGCTTTCCGGTCTGGAGGCAGCAGTCAGTATAGTTCGATTCAGGCAGTTGTTATTCCAGCGACTCACCTCAACCAGCTTGATCCCCCAGGCTTTCACATCCCATTCTCTCTGCGGCACTTGTCGAACATCATCATCGATGAAGAGACCTTCTGTGGTTATTCTCAAGATCAGGCCATCCGTCACGCTTCCTTCGTTACTAATGAGTTGGCTGATGGGTTTCGGGGACTGGTTGTTGAAGAGGTAGACGGCGTTGATAACAATCTTGTCGGGATCCTTGGTAGTGTATGGGCCTCGTTGCGATGGCGGAGGAGGAGTTGTCCTGGCTGTCGACATGGTCGCGTACGATGATTCGGAAAGGCCAGAGACGGATGAGGCAGAGGAGCCGAGGGGGTTTCTGCGTCGAGGCTCGTCGTAAGTCTGCCATGAAGATGTGGTGCTCTCTGCATAGCTCTGTGCTGACGGCTTTTCATATTTGCCTGCCTTTGGTGTGTCTTTCGCTTTGGCTAGTCGTTCTCTTGCCTCTCGCTCTCTAGCATCTTTTTCTCTGGCTCTTGCTTGTTCCCATTTCTCTTTCTCGGCCGCAGCTCGCTTGTTCTTCTCATCTTCTTCCTTCTTATTCTGCGCCTCTTCCTGTTTTTTCTTGAGGTCCTCGGTCCGTTTGCGTTCAGCCTCTCGCTTTCTCACTTCCTCTCGCGCCTTCTCCCAAGGTGTTGGCCCGGTCGGGTCTGCAGGCTTCGGCTTCGGAGGTTCTGGTCTCGGTGGTGGAGGAGCCTGCTGCGGTTCTTCCTGGCCAAATGATCCTGGGTAACTTGATTGCGGCTGCGGTCCGGATTGAGGAGTTGACCTTGTGTATGCATCTGCATTCGGTCCTGAGGCTGGTCCATTTGTTCTGCCAAACATGAAAGCAGCACCTACAGCTGCGAATAGCACAAAGAATCCCAATCCGCTATTGACAGATAACGTGGATAACTGTCTATACAATGGTTCCAGCATTCGCTCCAGAAGCATTATGAGTACGCCGGAGAAAACGCCGGCAATGTAAGAATTGATGTTGGGTTTGAGAGAAGGTAGGTAGAGGAAACCTGATCCTGCAGAGTGTGGTGGGATGATGAAGATGTCATAGTTGCCATCGGGCAGCTTCGACGACCTTGCTCCGTGAGGTGGTGGTGGTGGTGGT
>Ga0058702_10000082_pt1 | contig 93042 bp, 56 predicted proteins | sample AgamicOrSfe_FD_83781 | JGI IMG/M metagenome (GOLD analysis project Ga0058702, IMG submission 83781) | Agave microbial communities from Guanajuato, Mexico - Or.Sf.e | ecosystem: Host-associated > Plants > Phyllosphere > Phylloplane/Leaf | place: Guanajuato, Mexico | collected 2012-05-30 | reverse complement strand
GCGCATACCCAGGGGCGGGCGGAAGATTGGTAGAGGGGTTGCCATTAGCAGGATTAGTGTCCAGCGTGAGTCCTAGACCCTGTGCGAGCACCTTATCAAACTCGATCTCTGGCAAATACTGAAAGTCGGAGATCTTGCTCATTCGTGCAGAGGGCGGCGAGGGTGGCGAGGCGTCAACGCGAGTGCTTCCACGGCGAATCGAGTGACTCGATCTGGGAGAGTACCCAGCGTCTTTCGGAGGAGGTGGTGGTGGCTTCAACTCGTCTGTGGCTCCTGTGGTAGCGTCCAATTGCTCATGGTGGACCGGTAGTGAGATTGGCGCCGTATCCACCGCTCGGTCCACATTCTCATGGGTTTCGCTATCCTCCAGACGCGGTACGGCCTTCGTCTGTGGTAGTGGGGCCTGATAAGTAGTAGGCGATAAGTACTCGACTTCTTCTTGGTCGTCATCTGCACCTGACAGCGCATCCGAAGTGGCATCGCTGGACAATGCCTCTTGTCTGCTTTCCAAAAGGGCTGTTCTTGGTGTCTCGACCGCAAATAAAAGAGTATCGTCCTTCGTGACTGATGAAGTAGGCTCCGTTTTCGATGCGCCGTCGTGTTCATTTGCTATATCTATTGCTCCATCCACACCATGATATTGATGCCCGAGAACTTGCGGACCCACTTCTCCGCTCAGTCGTGTGGAATTTAGTTTGCTAGGTGGCTTTGGCGTGACATCAACATCGCTGAGCAGTGTATCCGTGCCTAAACGCCTTCGAGGTGTTCCTGGATCCGAATCCTCCTGTCCACTACCGGTTCCCTCATTTTGACCAAGACTGGAAGTTTCTGGACGAACTGCATGTTGATGGCTCGAATCACTGTCCTCGAGGTTTGGAATAATGATCTGACTCAAGGGGGCCGATTGTGAGTCGTATGGATCATTACGCGTCGAGAAGTCTGGCCCGTCGAGCATAATCTTGATGGAGCCGCTGTCTCCGGCTGAGTTGAAAAGCGACTGAGAATCAACAGAGGCAGAACGTTCCGTGCTGGATGTGCTGCTCTCCCGCATCCTCATGACAGAGTCCAACAAGGATTGCCGTTGCGGCATTCTCTCCGGAGTGTCTAATCGCGCAAACTCTTCATTCTCCAGTACTGCTGAATCCGTGGGTTTCCGTTCGTGCTCTTCGTGACTCTCCACAATGGCAGGAAACGGGAGAGTCGTACCTTGGATTGGTAGACTATTTTCCTCAAACTCTGTACCTGCAGTCGTTGGCTCGCTTGATACTTGAGCTGGTAGATTTTCTGTCTCAATGTGTAGGGGCCCAGTGAGTTCAGGCTGCTGGTTGTCGCGCGATTGTGAGAACGCGCCTGTGGTTTGTGTCTCTGCAGGAGCTGCCGAGCTGTCGTTAATGCTACTTGCTAAACTGGTCTTGCGAATTCCGACACTTGAACTGCTCCTACTCGTTCTCGACTCAACGTCTGAGCGATCATCAATGTTCTGGCTAATGGCTCTTTCGATCCTTGCTCTTCTTTCTGCGAAATCTACTCTGCCAAGTTCGGGAATCTTTTTCCGTTGTCGAGGTTTCAAAGTCCCTTCTTCGGAGGCCGAACTCTCCTGTCGTGCCATTCTATCAGCGGCTTTGGCTCGCGAAGCTGCTGTCGAGGCCAAGGATATGGGCTGACGTGGCCGTGAGCTTCTCAAAGGTGGGGATTTTTGTGGCAGTGGCGCGTTAATGTATGCTCGGAGTGGTAAGCCTGACGGGCTGTTGGTCTTGCCCACTGGATCGTATCTGCGATATTGAGAGGTTGAAGGAGATGTATGGTCTTGACTGGTTCCTTGCATCTGTCTCATCGGTATCCGCGTCCTCTCGCCATTCAGCGACTTTGGTGAGCGTGGCGAAGGGAAATGATTCTTGGCGGGAGGTCGAGTGTTTGAGGGGCTGATGGGCGAAGACTGTACGGCGGGCGGTGCTTCGCTCGAGTACGAGATCATATCAGACTGAGGGCTATCTCGGAAACACGCCTGATCGGAAGACTGTACAGGATACTGAAACTCCTGGTAGAAGCCTTGGTATGGTTTTTGGCTGTAGTATGCTGCAGAGAGGTCGCTTTGTGATCTTCCGTGCTTCTTGATATCCTGGTTCTCGTCCAGAGCGGCTGCGAAAGCAGAGAGCGGGTAGTCAGCGTTAGTTTGCGTTCGTGTTTGGGGAATACTGCTGTCAGAACCACGGCGTGCCTTGGGTAGTTCTGGTATTTGGTAATCTGGACGAGGTGGAGTGCTGTCACCGTGCAGAGCTTCTCCGAAAAACGGTTTCCTCAATCTACTTCGACTGTGTTTTGTAGGGCTGATCGGTGAAGTATCCGCAGAGTCGGTAGAGGCGTTTCCGGTTGATGAGTCGATCCTGGTCACGAAAGATTTGGAGAAATGATGCGGTTCTCGCCGTGTCTGAAGTTTCCCATACCCGCGGGCCTGTGATGACTTTGTAGGTGAGCGCGGTTTTGTGAGTTTGCTTGGCCTTTGTTCCCTTGCTCTTTTCTGTTTGTCTGCGCCTGCAGAAGAGTCTAGTGAAGTCCGTTCCAAAGCTGGCTCCTGGTTGAATTGATTGATGAGATCCTTGAAGGAACGTTGCGGAATCCGGGAAGAATTGGGGGGACGACCGGCCAACAGGTTCCCAGATCCGTGGACGGGGTTCGAGAAAGAACGGTGATCGTGTGTAGTAGGAGATGTCGAAGATGTGAGCATTTGCGCCGCCGGTAGAGCGTCTTCGTACTCGCCGTTAGGAAGCGGAGGTGCGGTAACAGTCTGAAACGCTGGAAAAGTCGCAGATTGGGTGTGTTCCTGAGGCGTTTGCAAAGTGTGAAGGTTATCGGTCGCGTAGGATTGACTTGTGTTGAGCGGGTCAACTGCGACAGTTTCTTCTGACCGAGACATAATGTCTTAGCAGCCGCGGCCGCGGATCAAAAGCGCGAAAGCGAAGAGGCCTGGCTAGATTAGATCCGAATGGTCATGTCGTGATTGAGCAATAATTGAATGCAATAGCATGCATTGGAAGCGGTGGGTAGACTGGTTCTGCGTCGTGCGCGCGACCGTCCAAGCAAAGATGCAAGTATGACTGGGCTGGTGGAGTGGTAAATGAGGTAGTGCGAGCTTGTATGCTGTACGACGTCACTAGGTAGACGGCGGGAGTAATGCGTTGGATCAGAGAGAAGGCGGTAGTTGTTAAAATGTGTCGAGAACGATCGATCCGTCTGGTCAAGGAGGAGAGAATGTTCACAAGCTGAGGAGAGGCGAGGCACGGAGTAACGTTGTGGAATAAGAAAAGACAGGCAGGTCTGAGGTTCAATGGGGGAGCGCGCGGTCCATGCACTCCAGCTTGCGGTACAGAAGCAGCAGCAGCAATATGCCTGTCGTCGGAGGAGATGGAGAAGGAGGAGAAGACGGCCGGCCTGACCTGAACCACGATCGGCGCCTGTCACTACTGCCAGCAGGTACTGTTTTGATTTAGATTGTCTAATAAGCCACCTACTTAGAGTCGATTCCCTTGTCAATACTTTGGACTCGGACAAAGTCGTTGTTCCCTTCTTTGCCTGTATTCTAGGGCTAGTCTGAGAAGCGAGCACATACCCTGTCGACCCCGGGCATGAAACCGCGAAAATGTCCGAAGAACGCGTCTGTACGCAGGAGCGGTACAGTATGTATGGCTGCCTCACTATATTAAAATCGTGGCTGTGAAGATGATGCATTGTGGTACAGTAGTTCAGCCTTGCCATTTTCTTTGCGTTACATGCACATGAACCGTGTGTTCAAAACTTGGAAGTCGTTCATGGCGCATGCTGTACCGCCGCGTCGTCCTGTCGTCCATGTTGTGCTTCCATGGCATGCCGTTGCTTCTCAGCCGATGTTTCAGCCGACTTTGCGAGTCGACCAGGTTGAGTTTCAAGAAGAAAAAAGGTTACGAAGAAAGAGTACTATCAATAAGATCTAGCGAAGTCACTATGAATAGTAGGGCAAAAGTTCCTGTCTGATCTTCTAAGTGATCGACCGGGTGCCACGCGCGACCGTGGAAGCCGAGGACAATAAACCGGGAATCGCTTGCACCGGCGATTGCCGAAGGGCATGACACTTCTATATATGGCCAATACTACTAAATGCCTTGTCGATTGAATTTTATAACGATAAATCTCTCGACAGGCCGTATGGGCAACCCATCAGCTGGCTCACCTTAACTCACGAAGCCTGTAGTCATCGAGCACATACGAGTAATGACATAGCCTTAACATCATTGAGGGCATACTGTTATCTATGTAAAGGCGGCAGTATGTAGGACTGGGTAACATTTCCTTGAAAACGGGTATCCCCTTCACAAGTATTGATATTCCAGAGGTACGACTCCGAATGGGAGGGCTCAGTAACGCTAAGGTAGAATGTGAACTGAAGTATAGAGTTGGTATTACATTTTGCCCATCGGCCCAAATTTATCAAGTCTCCGATTGCGCAGCACCCTCTTCCATCAATTTCAGCTCGTTCTCGATCTTACGTTGCGCAAAAGTAAATTTCGGGTAGAGGAACGGCCTCAAATCGTATCTGTTGTCGTCTGGGGAATCTGCACATTATAGTCAGTATTATGATGATACCATGGTCCAGCACTTGCAAAGAATCTGGGCAACAAAGAGAGAAAAATACATCTACTTACATTGTTCCGCATAGTAAGCAGGCGTGATCGTCGTCATCTTGTGTCGGTTGATCGCGTAATAGTACATGAAATCTCGCACTTTCTTGTAGACCTCTCGAGGAGTGCAGCGGTCTTGCCAGTCCACGCAGAGCTTCTGCCACATCGAGTAAAGGCCGAACTTGTTGACCTTTCGCAGCCTACCGTAAACTGACAGCTCAGCGTACGTCATGCCCATATCGACCTCGTCAGACTGTACGTAGTCGCTGGTGATGGGCTCCAACTCAGCTGTGGGCGTCGCATCCAGGAATTGCTGCAGGATGGGGAGACCAAAGGCATGCTCCGCCCAAGCAATGAAACGTTTCAGATCGGTCTTGCTGATGGCTCCGATGGGGTTCAGGTCCGCGCTGCTGCAATCGTATTTAGTGAGGTAGCCACGGAGCGATTCGTCGACGTTGGCGGACCCGAGAATCAACAGTCCACCACTGCCGCCTCGTACTGTTGGTAGAAGCTGACCCAGGCCATATGAAAGTATCATTCGGCTTCTGCTTTGGAAGTTTTGCAGTGCAATGTTCTCCGCGTGTGAGCCACCGTGGACCTTGAACTTGGCATCGAACTTGAGCGTCTCTGAGACCAAAGTGCGAATGGCATCGAAAACCGGATCAATGTTAGTGTCGATATGATGGGCTCCGATCGCTATGGCCAACTCCTTGGCACGATCTCTAGTCTCAGCGCTGGACTGTGCCTTCATCCCCATGTAGCAAGTGCAAAAGACCTTGTTGCAGAATTCTTGTGCATTCAATTTGGTCGGGTCCTCGCCGCCGCAGAGGCGTTTCGCATCGTCGATGACTTGTTGATTGCCGTTGCGCATAGCAGCAACAACCATTCGACACATGGAGAAGACAATACACGCTGTGGCGCAAGAGTCGATACCACCACTGAGCGGGACAAAATAGCCAGACGCTTTGGATCTTCTCAGGTAATCCCAGAGCCAGCATGCTGGACCGTATGCGATCTCCTCTTCTGGTTTGTGATATCGCACATCGATTGGTGCGGTTGCATGTTGGGTAGGCATGACGACACCTTTAGTACGTGTGAGCCTGTAGTCGACTTTAATGCGTTCGTGCTGTGGTGCCTCCATAGACTGAGCACCCCGACTGCGTGATGACCGCGCTGACCAGATGTCGTCAAGATCGACTGTTGAAACGAGGACTTCCACGTCTTCGAGTGAGAACTGCGAGCCCTGAGCCAGGATATTTCCATTGGAAAGAATCAATGAGGAACCATCGTAGTACAGCCGGTCGCCGTCACAGCCTCGCTGATTTGCGTACATGTAAACTCCACCACATTTGGCCGTAGCATCCACGATCAGTTTGACGCGCGTGTCGAGCTTGCGAAGCTCGTGGTGACTGCCGCTGGAGTTGAGTATGATTTCCACGCCTTGCAACGAGTATTGCGCGTGCGGAGAATCTGGAGTCCACAACTCTTCGCAGGTCTCGGACGTGAATGAAGCATCCAACGCTTCGCATATAACATCCCCGATTCTGGTCTCAACTTGGCCCTGGATGTTCTGGATGATTTCTGGGAGTGTGTATGTCTCGACTTTGCGGACCTTCCAAGCGGTAAAGTATCGCATCTCACGGTAGTTCCCGTCATTGCAGAGCCAGATCTTGGGTCGGACAGCGATGATCTTCTTGTTCAGTGCAATGACTCTGGCGTTGAAAGGGTTTCCATTGTGTCGGACCGGTAGACCCAGGTCAATGATGATATCCTGGCATTCAGGGTGAGCGATAATCTCCGCAACAACCTCCCATGAGTGCGTGTAAACGTCGAGCTCCAGGAAGTGATCGAGGAGTCCGTAACCAGGGATACACAACTCGGGCGTAAGAATTAATTTAGCACCACGTTTTTTGGCGTCGACGATGGCTTGGATGATACGATCTCTGTTGCCGTCAAAATCGAGTACCCATTGGTTCAACTGACAGGTCGCAATAGTAGCCAGTCGACCCATGGCTACACGGTCTTGGTTCTCCGGATAAATAGTACTGGTAATATATCAGGGTGCGACAAGAGAGTAGAGTCAATGGTATCTACCCAGATTGATGTTACTTGATGAGACGGAGCGTGAAAGGAGAAGGTGGTCGCCAGCCTGCAGATTAACGTTGCGATGATGTCGGTCCTTGAACGACGCTGTGGAGCTGGTCGCCGATTGTCAGATGATGTGACGGATGTGAACTCGGATGATCAAAGTAAGGAAGATAGATGTTTCGGGGTTTGATAGAGTCATCGTGAAGCTTTGCATCCGCACGAGTTCTCCAAAGCCATCCACAGCGATTGAGCAATATCAGGTCGAACGTCTTTGAAACTTCCATATAAAGAGAACGACTACGAGACACATCTGCTAAATCTATAGTACTTGCGAAGGTTCCTATGTTCCCGGTGCTGGAGACTACTCGCTACAAGTCAAGTGGTACTTGATGTGAACGCCTTCTGGCCATGAGGATGCATGATAGAGCCGCAGACAAGGGACGATATGCAATTTGTTCTGTCGAACTTCATATTCATCGGGGCTACAGAATGATCGCGTGGTGCTTCTATACCAAGACCACCGGTGCGAAGCTCTAGGTTCTACGATCTGCCACCTCAAATGTTCCATCAAGAGGGCCTTGTACATTATGCCAAATACTGTAGGCAGTCATGTGGTCTTGACTTTTCTTGCCACGGACCAGCCGCCGAGCTTCCCCTTGAGCCGCGTACACAGTCGTCGGCCAATAATCCCGCACGCTTCTTCGACTGTGGTAGTCTGGAACTCTGTTTGAAAAGTCCTCAGAACAAACACAGGACATTATTTGTGCGACCAAGAAACGGTACTCATAGTCCTACTTCGCGGTTGTTATAACGGTCGGGAGAGAGCCGGTGAGATGCACCCACAATTTTCACAGTACCGTACTCTACATCGTACGGATACAGTATTGCTGCGTCTTGTATAATGTGAAGGCGGGCAAAAGTTGCACAGAGTGTGGATGCTGTCGCCGCATGGAACATACGCGGCCCCAAGCTCGAATGCAAGCAATTTTAGGCCAGACCTCATTCGGCGTGTCTATAGTTTGGCACGTCGATCAGGACTCTGACCCGCGGCACTAACTTCCGTTATCTGGCTCATTTTGCGGGTAATTGGTTGGAGATACATGTAGGTATACAGTAGGATAGAGCAATGAAAGCTTCACAAAAGTGCATCGACTTGCCGTGCCAGACCGACACTTCGCGCCCATAATTGCTCGAGGTTGTATAATGATACTCCTGCGAGCTTTTGATGCTGTCGAAACATACAAATGGATCAGATCCTATAGGTAGGTAATGTAATTCTCGGAGCAATAAAAATCGCCCATCGACCGAGACAGGAAGGTTCGCTCGCGACTACGTTAGCGCATTCGGCGGCACGCCCGCCACCAGTGAGAAGCCATTGGCTTGCCAACCGAATCACTGCATAAAGTCGGGTTGTCCGTACGTTCACCATTCATCACCACTCACCACTCTTTCCTCCAAATACAGAGCCTCTTCTCCAGATCGTCGCCTCTACCATCACTCGCTCTCCGTCTATCTTCAACTTCACTGCTCCCATCATCAATCTCTATCCGTAAAAGGTCCGTACCCATCACGAAAGCATCAACTGAGGGCTCCCACACTGACAGGAACCACAGCTCCGCTTAGAACTCTCAAAATGCACTACACCACCCTCCTCGTAGCCACCGCGGCCTTCACTGGTCTTGCCAGCGCTCAGCAGAACTACTCCACCTCAGGTCCTCTCATGGTCACCCCAAGCTCCGTTGACGAGAACACAAGACTGGCATGGTGCCGCTCTCAGCTCAATACCTGCCCAATGCTCTGTGGTGGTCAGGCAAACCCAAACACTTGCGATGCCGTACGTTCGTTCAGGAATAAGACAAAGACACCATACTGACATTCCTGCGCAGTCTACTCTGACTTACAACTGCACTTGCTCCGCTGGCACCACAACCCCAAACATCACCAACTACCAGGGCACGCTTCCTTTCTTCATCTGTCAACAATGGAAGGGTGACTGCACCGCTGCTCACCCTAACGATCTTGCTGGTCAGACCGCCTGCCAGTCCGTCGTCTGTGGTATGGCAAACGCTTCTGAAGCTCAAGTCAGCATGAGCAGCTCCTCTTCAATGGCCTCCAGCACTCAAGCTTCTTCTGCGACTGGCTCTGCCACCTCCGGCGGCGGTGCCGCTGGTGCTGCTACCACTGGAGGCTCCAGCGCTACCGGCTCTTCCACTGCTTCCGCCGCTGCTGCCAGCTCTTCCAAGTCCGCGGCCGTTGCCAACATTGCCAAGGACTACGGTTTCGGCCTCTTGGCTGCTGGCATGCTCGCCGCTTTCGGCTTGGCTCTGTAAGCAAGAGATCGAGCAGGTGGTCGCGGCACGCATACACGTGTCACAAGCGACGAGCTGATGGCGACAATTGATTATGGGCTACGAATATGAGCAGAGACTCGCATTTTACCACAGTTTTGCACAAGCGGTTCTTTGGCGAATGGGCGTACAACAGGGTTCTTATACCCTGCATACTGATAGCGATTAATACTTGATAATGAAACACTTGCACGATTCCACAAGATGTATCCCGAGCCATGGTTCCATCTATCTGTGACTGTCTGTCTTTGAACTTTGTACATGTGTTCCTGAACGACCACACATGCATCGATAGCGCCCCGCATTGTCAGTTGCCGATCACTCCGCCCACGATTTTTAGGCTCCTGGCCAAGCTTCTGTTTGCTCACTGCCGTATTAGGAAACGATAGGCCTGCTGTCGTTGTGACGTATTTTCCCTAGTAACATGTAGGACACCTTCCTGTCTCCATTAAAATCACGTACAACCAGCGCTCAACCAATCAATGTTGAGGACTGTACTCACTAAAGTCACGAGCACAAATATCAGAGCTTCTCGAGATCTCAATTGCATGCAGCGCTTATCCCACCTAACCTCTCAAGTCGACAGGTCACCTCACGTGTCTCAGACAAGGAAGATGGGTTCGCTAGGAGTCTACCAGAAGAAGCACAAGGTCGCCGTTGTCGGTTCGGGTAATTGGTGAGTTATCGCTCTTGGTCGCGTACGACAGGCGCGTCTCATACGCTCACAGGGGAACTACCATCGCAAAGGTCGTCGCGGAGAACACCAAGGCCAATCCAGATATCTTCGAGCAGAATGTCGAGATGTGGGTTTTTGAAGAGGAGGTCACAATCGGAAAAGATAGCCCTCATGCCAAAAGCCATCCAGAGCTCGCTGGCAAACCTCAAAAGATTACAGACGTGATCAACACGCTAAAAGAGAACGTCAAATACCTACCAGAAGTTCCACTTCCACACAACATTCACGCAAATCCCTCACTCGAGGACAGTGTGAAGGATGCCACGATCTTGATCTTCAACCTTCCCCATCAATTCATCAAAAAGACATGCGGCTCGATTGTAGGCAAGGTGGTCCCATACGCAAGAGGTATAAGTTGTATCAAGGGTGTCGATGTTTCGGGAGATGGCATTGAGCTCTTCTCGGAAAGTATCGGCAAGACATTGGGCATCTACTGCGGCGCCCTTTCTGGTGCAAACATCGCGACAGAAGTAGCCAAGGAGAAATTCTCGGAAACGACTGTTGCATATGACCCGCCTCCGATGGACAGCAAACATCCAACACCACAAGGATCACCACGACAGTCAATGGAGGCTCTTCCACTCACCGAGACTGCTGATGGTAAGGCCGGCGGTGGTAAGGCCGGCGGCAAGAGCAAGCTCACACCACTCCCCGACGAATTCCCACCATTGAGTCACGACAATATGAAGAAGCTTTTCCACAGACCTTACTTCCATGTTCGAGTTGTCAACGACGTTGCTGGTGTCTCTCTTGGAGGAGCTCTCAAGAATATTGTGGCTCTTGCTGCCGGGTGGGTTGATGGTCTCGGCTGGGGAGACAACGCAAAGGCAGCAGTCATGCGTGTCGGTATCATGGAGGAGGTGAAATTTGGCAAGACGTTTTTCTCCGAGGGAGTCAAGACTGAGACTTTCACTGAGGAGAGTTGCGGTGTCGCAGACATGATCACAAGCTGCAGTGGTGGCCGCAACTTCCGATGCGCGAAGAAGAGCGTGGAGCAAAACAAGCCTATCGAGCAAGTGGAACAAGAGGAGCTCAACGGACAGAAGTTACAGGGCACTAGCACCGCGTACGAGGTGAACAAGCTATTGAAGTCCAAGGGGAAGGAGAACGACTTTCCACTATTCACCGCTGTGTACAGTAAGTTTTCTACCGCCTCGGTGTTGGCATTCGCTAACATATCTACAGACATCCTGGAGGGCAACAAAAAGCCGGAGGACATCCCGGACCTCATTTGAGTGCATACTAAGATCGAGCATGAATCGACGGACATGACAGTATGATACGGGGCGAGTGACGGATATTACCTGCAATCCTTGAATTACCCTATAGACAGTATTGCTTTACCTGAGGCCGAAAATACAACAACATCAATTGATCCACCTTGCGTACAATGATACCGTCGTGACAACCGTGCCTGCCGCTGTCGCGATTAACCCGTCGAGTCATTACAGATTTACAGGCAATGTTTGATATCTGGCACTCTGTATGATCCTTGTATGCGGACCACGCACGTCACGCGGAGGAGACTCGGGGATTCATTCAGCACGATTATCAGAATGATGTCACGCAATATAGATAGTGAATGCCTCGGAGCTTGGTTTAACTACATGTAGCATCTTGCCAGACAAGTAAAGATGTGAGTACTATATTCGACTCGACTGTTAATCAGTCACACTATCACTCAAAGATGCTGCCTTTCTCGAGGCAGGCATTGGCTCGTTCTAGCTCGAGCTTGATCGCTCGGCGAGCAAGCCAACAAGCTAACACTAGGTTTGGAGGTACACAGCGGAGATGGCTTACTATGGAGGAGCTGAATCGGCAACGTGGTGGTAAGATACTCAATGCCCTGCCCGTCGTGAGTAGAGTCGCTGGCTGACAGAGAGTCCAGGAAGAGAACGAGTGGTCGTGTTGGGCTCAGGTATGCAGTGATAGCGTCACACGGACGGTCATATTTTGATACAACGAACAGGTTGGGCTGGATACACACTTTCTCAAGATCTGGACCACAAGAAGTACCAAGTCGTGGTCGTCTCCCCACGATCGTACTTCGTCTTTACCCCCCTACTCGCTAGCACATCCACCGGCACGCTGGAGTTCAGGAATGCCCTGGAACCAATTCGCAGAAGGAATACTCACGCGCAGTTCTTACAAGGTTGGGCAGATGGCATCGACTTCACTGGCAAGACACTGCAGATCGAGGAGGCAGTAGACGACCCGCGACAGGCATTTGCGCTGACGGCGGACCCAGACCAGGGCAAAGAGTCCAAAGAAAGACAAAATGAAAAACGAGTGGAGGAGAGGAAGGGCAAAATCTTTGAAATGGACTGGGACAAGATCTGCATTACTGTTGGTTGCTACAGCCAGACATTCAACACCCCCGGGGTCAAAGAGAACGCGTATTTCTTAAAGGACGTTGGTGATGCGAGAAGGATCCGTAACAGATTGCTGGCATGTTTCGAGACTGCATCGTTACCAACGACCAGTGTAGAGATGAAAAAGGCTCTGTTGCACTTTGCGGTCGTTGGCGGTGGACCGACCGGTATAGAGTGGTCCGCAGAGCTGCACGATCTTGTCACGGAGGACATGTCCAGGATCTACCCGGATCTGGTTCAATACACCAAGATCACAGTCTACGATGTCGCGGACAAGGTGCTGTCCATGTTCGATGAAAAGCTCGCCGAGTATGCCACGAAGACTTTCCAGCGAGAGCGCATTGAGATTCTTACATCTCACCACGTTCAAGAGCTACGGCGAGGATCCCCAGAGGAGATGAAGAAGGGGCAAGACGTGCACGACGAACATGCGTGCTACACTCTGAAAATCAAAGAGCAAGGTGAGGTGGCCGTCGGTATGTGCGTTTGGTCGACCGGGTTGATGATGAATCCGTTCGTGCAAAAGAGCCTCGCAGAATCACTCAAGCTTCCTGTCGCCTCGTCCACCGTTATCGAAGGCTCGCCAGAGGATCATGAACGATGGACGGTCAAGAAGCACCCGCGAAACGGTGGAATCGTTACGGATGACCGACTACGCACAATGCTGGTGCCAGAAGATTCAGGAGACGAGCCCAAAGCCAAGGCTGTGATGGAAGATGTCTTTGCTCTCGGAGACTGCGCAGTCATGGAGAACGCAATGTACCCCGCCACAGCCCAGGTCGCGAACCAGAAAGCTGTCTGGCTGGCCAAGCGTCTCAATAAGCAGGACTTGGACAAAGCCGGTTTCTCGTACAAGGATCTAGGTGTCATGGCATATATCGGCAACTGGAATGCGATATTGCAGAGCTCGGGTGGTAACATCAGCGGCCGCATCGCATGGTTCATCTGGAGAGGTGCCTACTTGGCCAAGAGTGTGAGCTGGCGGAACCGCATCTTGATATTAACATACTGGTGGGTTTTGCCTATATGTCCGTGGTAGGAAACGCTAACCGAGATCTAGGGCGATCAACTTCCTTTTCGGGCGGGATATCTCGCGCTTCTGATCGCGACAGAATCAAAAAGCCGCACCCGATGTTTTTTTACTCGCGCATAAAAAGCGAGCATTTATCGATACCGACACAGTATGATTGAAGACAACAAACACCACATTAGCATAGAGTGTATATAGATTGAGCTCTTCGCGGCGAAGAATACATGAAATCACTCCAGCGATTCAAAGTTGTTGGCCGTGTAAGGTAAGGTACCTACCTATTTCAGACTCCACGTGCGGACTGACGTCAACTGGTATGAGGCTCTTCGGCTAAGGGGGTTTTAACGATTTCGAGCCAATAATGATCAAAAAGTCGATGGTGCATGGGTGATCGTCATCGGCGTTCCTGGCAGGAGCGTCCCGGGATGTGGGGCACCCCATGGTAGCTGCCCCGAGGGTGAATCGATAACAGCAATTATTGTTGAGGCAGGAGCCGGGCAACCATACCGCAACTTCTCGCATCTTTTCATGGTGTGTGACCGCTTGAGCTTTCCTCCCTCCCTGTTGCACTGCACAATTGCAAGGCGGGCTTTCCTTGAAGACTGCCGTCTGTCGCTATAACTCGAGGCTTTGTTTCTCCTCAGAGCCTTCACTCTCTTCCATCTTTCCGCCTAGGCATATCCAGATATCCACATCTTTGTCATCAAATTTGGCATATCTTTCTCCTGCATCTGTTTTCTCGCATTCGTTTCTCCAGACCAGTTGATCTTTCATCATGGCTCCAATGCAGCAGCACATCCAGGACATCTACCTCCTCCCTCTGCGAGATGACGGCTCTCCGGACATCGCGGGTGACTACATCTACCTCCCGCCAGTCACCAAGCCCCACTACAAGATCAGATTCCAGATCGAGGGTACCAGCTCCATCTGTAGGCAGGGCAGTCTTTGGGTCAACATTCCAGCAAAGGGCGAGAACTACAACCGCCAGAAATACCACGAGTACAAGTAAGAGCAGACATACGGAACCACAGACATTGCAGCGTACTGACTATACCAAAAGACTCACACCTAGCTTCAACAGACCCATCGAGATCGACATCCCCGTCCCTCATGCCGGCGCCTTTTCTTACTACCTCACCTACACTCCTCTTCCGAAGCTCTTCCACAAGTCAGGCGACGTGCCTCAACCAGCAAATACCAAGACCTACTACATCGATGTCACTCCACATCTAACGGTACAAAAGTCCACTCTTCCATTGGCCTCTCTGTCCATCATCTCATGTCTCTCCAAATTCATGGGAAAATACCCGGAGGACTGGGACAAGCATCTCCACGGCATTAGGGAGCGTGGTTACAACATGGTCCATTTCACCCCATTGATGATTCGCGGAGACTCCAACTCCCCTTACTCCCTGTACGACCAGCACACCTTTGACGAAAGTTTGTTTCCAAAGGGTGGAAAGGACGTTGAAGACTTGATTTCCAAGATGGAGACCGAGCATGGCCTGCTGTCATTGACAGACGTCGTCTGGAACCACACCGCGAACAACAGCAAGTGGCTCGAGGAACACCCCGATGCAGGCTACAATATCAAAACCGCCCCTTGGTTGCGTGCCGCCTACGAGCTCGACAGTGCCCTTCTCATATTCAGCAGCGAACTTCAGAGCCGTGGTCTCCCAACCACTCTGCACGGTGTCGACGACCTATTGAATATTATGGAGGGAATCAAGACTCACGTCATTAGCAAATGCCGTTTGTGGGAATTCTACGTTTGCAATGCTGAGAAAAATGCTCAGGCTGCAGTCACATCTTGGATGAACCACGACGTCAAGTTTCCGGAGGACGGTGGAGACATGTCCGGCGCCATTGACTGGCCTTTGAAGCGAAAGGCCGACTGGCTGGTCCAACATGCGCTGATTGGAGGAGACCGCTTGGGCGAGAGATTCCGTCGTCACACGGAGCCAACAGTCGCGGGAGCTCTTCTCAACGCTATCTTTGGCAAATACAACTCTCAGGCAAATGCCCAAGCCGACGAGAGGACAGCGCTTGGTACTATGATTCGCTTCCTGAACGAGGTCAACCTCGAGTACTACAAAGAGTACGATGCAGATGTTGCCGAAATTATGGAGCAAATCTTCAACCGCACCAAATACATGCGCCTTGCGGATGACGGTCCAAAGCTTGGACCAATCACCATCGAGAACCCAATCATCGAGAGCTACTTCACACGTCTGCCAGTCAATGAGACCACCAAGAAGCACGACCCAGACTCGCTTGCTTTGGCCAACAACGGATGGGTGTGGGCCGCCGATGTGATGAAGGACAACGCCGGACCTAAGTCTCGCGCTTACCTCCGCAGAGAGATTATTCCATGGGGCGACTGCGTCAAGCTCAGGTATGGTGACAAGCCAGAGGACAGTCCGTTCCTCTGGGAGTACATGGCTGAATACACCCGCTTGATGGCCAAGCACTTCCACGGTTTCCGTATCGACAACTGCCACTCCACTCCTCTCCACCTCGCGGAGTACATGCTTGACCAGGCCAGGAGTGTTCGCCCAGAGTTGGTCATTATGGCTGAACTCTTCTCTGGTGACGAAAAGATGGACTACGTCTACGTTGAGCGCCTTGGCATTTCTTGCCTCATCCGTGAGGCAATGCAAGTGTGGAGCACTCAGGAGATGAGCAAGCTCGTCCACAAGCATTGTGGTGTGCCAATCGGCAGCTTCGAAGTTGATTCGCTTGCGACCTCGGAGAAGGCCACCACTCCGGAGGGCTCGGCCCCACCAACTCCAACTTTCAAGGAAGTCCTTCACAAGATCAAGAAAGCGGAAACCCAAGCGCTTCTCATGGACTGCACTCACGATAACGAGCTTCCTACTCAGCGCCGTGATGCTCGCGACACTCTGCCAAGCGCGGCTCTCGTTGCCATGTGCGCCAGCGCCATTGGCAGTGTCTTTGGTTACGATGAGATCTACCCACAACTGATCGAGCTCGTCCACGAGAAGCGTCAATATACCTCGCCGTACTCGACCGGTGCCAACATTGAGATCGGCCAGGGTCCAGGTATCGGCCACATCAAGCGTCTTCTCAACCAACTTCACACTATCATGGGCAAGGACGGCTACTCTGAGACACACGTTCACCACGAAGGTGAGTACATCACAGTACACAGAGTGCACCCGCAGTCCCGCAAGGGTTACTACTTGATTGCCCATACCGCTTACCCTGGTTATGGCAACGGCAATGCTGGCTTCCCAGCACAGACTCTTGCAGGCAGTAAGGCCTCGTTACTCGGCGCATGGAACCTCGAAGTGGATCAGAGCGCAGAAGCCAAGAAGGCTGCCGTCAACGACAAAGTCTTGAGAGGCCTGCCAGGCGGAAGCAAGGACTTGCGCAATGTCAGAGTCGAGTCTCAAGGCGACAACACCACCATCCACATCCCAGAGAAGTTCCCACCGGGCAGTATCGCATTGTTCGAGACCTGGATCCCTGGTGCCGAGCGCTCAGACGGTCTCGACAAGTACGTCACCTCTGGTGCGAGAGAGGCTTTTGCAAGTTGCGATCTTACTGACCTCAACGCCATCCTTTACCGTGCAGACGGCGAGGAGCGTGTGACGAGTGACGGCGCTGATAGTGTCTACACTGTGCCGAACATGGGTCCACTCGTATACTGCGGTCTGCAGGGCTGGGAGAGCGTTCTACGAGATATCGTCTTGAACAACGATCTTGGTCACCCGCTTTGCAACCACCTTCGCGATGGCGCCTGGGCGCTCGACTTTACTGTCAACAGACTTCAAAAGCTTTCCAAGGGTAATGGATACGAACGCCTTGCACAGCCTGCTGCTTGGTTGAAAGAACGTTTCGACGCCATCCGCAAAGTGCCCAACTTTTTGTTGCCTCGCTACTTTGCCCTCGTCGTTCTGACGGCATACAAGGCGGCATATGAGCGTGGTGTGGAACAGATGGCCGACAACATCAGGCACGGTTCTCAGTTCGTCAAGTCTCTTGCGATGGTCAGTGTTCAGTTGACCGGCTTTATGCCAAATGCTTCCCTCTGGCCTAACAAGCTCGTCCCATCGCTCGCTGCCGGTCTTCCACACTTTGCTTCTGACTGGGCTCGCTGCTGGGGTCGTGATGTTTGCATTGCCATGCGTGGTCTTCTCACCTGCACTGGCCGCTTCACTGACGCTAGAGAGCACCTCTTGGCTTTCGCCAGTGTCGTCAAGCACGGTATGATTCCAAATCTTCTCGGATCCGGCAAGATTCCCCGCTACAACTCCCGCGACTCTGTCTGGTTCTTCATGCAGAACATTCAGGACTACTGTCACCTGTCACCAGATGGTACCGAGATCCTGAAAACCAAGGTTTCCCGTCGGTTCTTGCCGTACGATGATACGTGGTTCCCATGGGATGACGCTCGCGCATACTCTCAGACTTCAACGATGGAAGATGTTATTCAAGAGTGTCTCCAGCGTCACGCCTCGGGAATGCACTTCCGCGAGTACAACGCCGGTCCAGGTATCGACTCCCAAATGAAAGATGCTGGTTTCAACATTGACATCGAGGTTGACTGGCAGAACGGCATCATCTTCGGTGGCAACGAACACAACTGTGGTACTTGGATGGACAAGATGGGTGAGAGTGAAAAGGCTGGCAGCAAGGGTGTTCCAGGTACCTCTCGTGACGGTGCACCAGTCGAAATAACAGGTCTGCTGTACAGCACTCTCAAGTGGGTCGCCAAGCTCTCCGCCGATGGCAAGTTTAAGTACTCTGGTGTCACCACCAAGGACGGCAAGAAGGTCTCATACCAGGAGTGGGCCCAGAAGATCAAGGACAACTTTGAGCACTGCTACTACATTCCAACTGATTCTGCCGAGGACAGCAAGTACGACGTCGACACCAAGATCGTCAACCGCCGCGGCATCTACAAGGATGTGTACAGATGCTCCAAGGAGTACCGCGACTACCAGCTCAGGCCCAATTATCCTATCGCGATGACTGTGGCTCCAGAGCTTTTCGATGACGACCACGCAGTCAGTGCTTTGCAACAAGCCGATGCATACTTGCTTGGTCCCACTGGTATGGCCACCCTCGACCCGTCAGACATGGAGTACCGTCCAAACTACATCAACAGCGAGGACAGCACCGACTTCCACACCTCCAAGGGCCGCAACTACCACTCTGGTCCCGAGTGGCTCTGGCCACGTGGTTACTATCTCCGTGCCTTGTTGAAGTTCGAGCTCAAGAAGGCCACCACCTCCGAGGAGAAGATCGAGGCCTTCCAGCAGGTCACTCAGAGGTTGCACGGCTGCCAACAGCAGATTCACGACTCACCATGGAGGGGTCTGACGGAATTGACGCAAGGAGGGGGAGCTTACTGTGGAGACTCGGTAAGTCATCATGTGTCTTTTGTGCTTTGGTTTTTGCTAACAATTTCGCAGTGCCCTACGCAAGCTGGTCGGCTAGTTGCCTTATCGACCTCTACCAGGATGCGAGTGAGTACTCGGTGGTTTGAGTGTGCTTGCTTACAACAAGTGTGTTAAAAGACGGAACAATGTTGTCATTCGGGCTGGAAAGATGATTACGATCATGCCGCCAAAAAGTAAGAGATGTTTGGGTCTGGAGTGACCTATGTAGATATTCATAGCTTCCTGTATGACCTGTCAGAATACCAGTCTATACCTATTTCACGTTTCAAGACGTCCTCTTCTTGCCGCGTAAAGCTCACTATGCCGTATCCATGGTTGTTGTGGCCATCTGCGGAATCATCATCTCGCTACTGACCTTCCAGCTCTCGCTACTCCGGAGTATGAACCTCCTAAACAGATCGAGCAAAATTTGACGAGCGGCCTGCCAGACAGGAATGTCATCGAAGGTGTATACGATCACAAATCAAGAAGAGTATCGAAAGAATAGTACTAGTATACACAGGCTTTACGGAAAGTAGATTCGCTATAGAGGCCTCGACCCCATCCATGATGACCATTTCCCGACGCCATACACCCACACATGCTCCTGTCATGAAATCATATAAATCAAGCAAGCTGACCCGCGAGCCCAATAAAAAGCGCCTGCGCAGCCAACTGTATAGTCCAAAGCCCGACCTTCTTCAGCCTTCTGACGCGCTGTGTATCATCACCGATATCGCGGGCAAAAGCCTCGTACGTCTCCTTGGACAAATCTTCCATCAGGCCTGAGTCGAAGATGGTCCAGCTGCCGTCGAAGTCGTTGGTGCGTTTCACGACGCGGCAGTTCACGGGGATGAAGGAACGTTTCGAGTTGATGTACGCGACGATGGGGCGGATGAAGGCGTTGTTTACGTATGAGATGTCGTGTGTGAAGAGTGGCACTGAGGCGCGGACGTCGTTTAGATGCACGCGAAGATCCATGATTAGGAACCGGGGTTCGTCCGTCGACTTCTCCGCAACTGGTGCTTCGTCGTGGTGATCGTTGGTGTCATGATTATGTGTTGTGTGGACGTGCGCGTGCTTGACCGTGGCTTCCATGCGGTCGTAGAAGTCGGACATCATCTTTGCGACGCTGCCGTCTTCGTCGGCGGGGAACATTATGTCGGCAGCGATGTCGACGTTGCCTTCGTAGATCCATCCGAATGGACCGTGAACTCCGCGATTCAGGTGGTCGATGTTCAGGCCGTCGATTCGTATACGGCTGTGCTTCTTCCACATCGCCGGATCGCCAGGTGTTTCGGCAATGCCAATGCCGGTATGGCTATGTGCTTGTCGAGGGTGAATGGTGAAGAGCGAGTCATCAAAGGATCCCGACATGTTGCTGGCCGACATGAAGTCGTAAAACAGCCACTGCTTTCGAAGCTTCGGCAGCTCGCAGTTGTATATGCTGATGGAGAAGGGTCGGAAGTCATGCGGCTGATACATGGTGACCAGTAGATCTTCCATCTTGAAGCTGTCAATCTCAAAGTCGCCGGTATGGTGCTCGTGCTTATAGGAACGTGGATCTCTGGTCGGATCTGACCGAACGTTCGTTCGATCAATTACACCTCGGACACCCTTTATCTCCACGTCTTCCAGAGGTCCTTTGCCGTTGAACCATTTGGTAAAGGATAATGTGACGTTAATCGTGTCGATCGAGACATCAAACTGTGTATAGTTGGTATCCTCTACCTCTTGACTGCCTTCGCCCTGCTCTTTCGCACGCTCTGCCGCTGCAGCAGCTGCTGTGAGGGATGAACCCTTGCTGACCTTGGCCTTGCCTTGACCCGGTCGACGAGATACAAAGACATTACTGAAGGTGATAACGCCGTCTCCCCATTTTGGTACGATCGCAGATTCGAATACCACTTGACATCCGGACGACTTTGTGAGGTAGTTGCCAACCCATCCAGCGAGAGTTTCTTGCGCAAAGACAGTATTGACCGCGAAGATTGCGAGAGAGAAGAATGTGGTCGTCCCAACGATGATCCAGATGACGTGACCTAGGAACACCCAGGAGAAGAGTGCACTCAACTCATCGGTGTTGAAAGGTCGGTAACTGCGAATGGTGAACCACTTGAAGCGAATGCTCAATCTCTGCCAGAACCCAGAGGCCGCAGCCAGAAGCTCTTCCTTAGTCGGTCGATGAAGATGTGGGAATCGATCGAGGAGGTATTTATGTGAATGCGATGACGATGCTTCCGTCTCTTGCTTTAGAAGACCGCTATCTTTGTCGTCTTTCCTTGTCGTATTATTGTCGGCAGTCTCGTGAGCCGGATTGGCCTTGGTGTCATTGCTCTTGAAGCGTAGGCTTCTGGGGCCGGACCAGTGACATCCCTTCTGAACCTGTTCTGATATCCTACTCGACGATGATCCACCGGGAAAGACTGCTGAGAGGACGGATTTCGTGGGCGGTGCTGTACGAAAGCCTGATGGAACGACACTACGGTAATTCCGGCATTGATCGTGTGCTGGACGACATATTTTCGAGAAAGGACCAGTTGTGCTTCGACCGAATTGGACAGTCGAAGAGGTAGAGGTTATTCGTAAAAGTTGCGACGGGAAAGAGCTCGCGCCACACAGAGGCCGCAGAGGCAGAAGGACACTCGCTATGCTCGTTGGACGAATTACATGACGACTCATGATTTAGAGGACTTTGGCATGTTGAAGGCGGCCAAAGTGAACCGAGGAGGTGGACGGAGATAATGCGAGATTGGGAGTATTGCTATACAGAAGATCTGAGACGGCATGGCTGCGTCAGTATTCTTGGACAACCGTCCACCAGCCTGCAACTTTCACATGCAAAACCCGCTAACGGCTTTGCCCGTTCCGCCACGCGCCATACCAATCTCGGCGCGTGAACTCGACTTCACTTCACAAGCGGGCGTCACTCACCAAAGTCACAACACTGTGCTCTAACATGCTTTGATGTCGAGCCGGGCACCCGCGAGAACACGTCGATGCTCGAACCGGAAGATGGCATACAGGGTATTTGCAAGTATACGAATCAAGTACTGTCCAACCTGATTCCTTTCGTACTTTCCCTCCCGGTCGTCCCACACTCGTGTATCGTATACTTCAGGTAAGCATGATTTCGTCTGTTTGGAGTCCCGTAAATCAAGCATTTGGTCAGGATCACTGTCATCCAAAAATACCGTTGGGCGGAATCGGCTTCCTGCTTGGGTTGTATGAAGTATTGATTCTGGCTGTAGATTTCCGATCATTGCATGCAGCAGCAACAACAACTCTTCTTGTCCTGTGCTCCGTATCGATTGAGAAGCTGCAAAGAAGGCTCACGAAGCAGAGCGAATTTCGATGGCTTTCTCGGTAGTGGCGGAGGTGAGGTTGAGTCCTTGTATCGCTTCTGGTACCAAGCATTCGATTTCAGCATGTAAGAATGTCTCCTCGTCGCATGTACCTGAGCCTTCAAGGCGAATGCGTTTGGACTAGGTAGAGGCGCTGCGGCCGTGTTGACAGCTTGGAGGATCGTCTCTCGTATTTCGTCTTGAGTTTGGTCTCCCATCATATCGAAGCGCACATCTGCGGTTTCGCCGGGCAATGGCTGATCATGGCCAATATATTGGACGGCCTCCATGGATGAGGATGGCTGACTGCTTCGGTGGTGTTAGAAATGATGGCGGTCCAAGTCAAAGGAGATTTCGAAGATAGTGTTCATCGTCTCATATCCAGCTCGCATACTATACGACTGTATCACTCTTGGTATATGCAGGCACTTACGTACGTGTTGTTTGTTTGTCATTGGGCGACGTCACTGCTTGCGCGACTTCCCAGTCTAGCAAGCGCATGACTGCACCATGCCGTGATTGCCCGCCCTCGCGGGCTGCTGCAGCTCCCCCAAGGCAACAGTGTAAAAATGCCCCAACCAATCATATGCCATGTTTCTGTGCAGCTGCATGAGCGCCGTGACCTCTTATTATGTCAGCGAGCGAGCTCTCGCAGGCCTATATCAAGGTCTCCTGCCCACGTTCCTACTGATCCACTTTCTATTCCATTTCAGTCCAATTCTCTGCCTTGCCTTTTGTCCTATTCGTGTCCAACCGATACTCGCTCATGTCCCAACCATGATATACTCACCAGCGATAGTGACTCGTGAGTAACTTTTACCAAACGATAGCCAATGTGAGATACCTCTCAACATACTGACAACAACATGCAGTCGTACTAGGCCTTCATGCCCTTATGAGGTCACTTCGCGGGCCGATAGCACCATCGATTTTCCGCTATGCCATGGCCAGTCTCCGGTGATGACAAAGACCCATCCCTTCTGACCACTACGGTGGGATGAAGTCAAAGGGGGGGATCGGAGGAGAGATGTCCTGGCATGACGAAGTTTGCCTTCGTCGCAACCTTTGCGCTGAGGCTCCGGCGAGAATATACACACTCTTCAAGAAGTTGCCCAAATCAGTTGCTGCTGCTCTCCCGACACCCTTCTCACAGCCTATTGCAGTTCATGTTCCATCCTGTCTCATACTAATCTCCTACCTCTCTCTCTTTCTCAAGGTCGAAAACACTTCCATGTATCAAGGTAAGTTGCTACATTGGCGTTCGCTAACGATAAGCTATAGCCCTTTCGCTTCGTCTGATAATCAACCAACGACAGCTTATCCTCACGTGCGAAGGCATCGACATCCTGCACGAAAATTTCGGAGTTCCAGCACAACCCTTTGCAGCGACATTATCGAAAGGTCCCTAGTTTGAGATGCAACGCCTGGAGCATCGGCGACGACACAAACCCACAAAAGATCGAGCCTTCAGTGATGATCGTATTTTCTTCTGTATGATCTTCCAAAAGCACAGCTTTGACTGGCCATGGGAAAATGATCAGAATCGGGAACCGTCTGAGTAGGGATGTCCAGTGATGACTTGATTGGGTTCCGTCGCTATCTTCACCAACCTAGCCCCGGCTGGCTGATGAGGAAATGGCGTCACAATTTTTCTGAGGACAATTTAGACAGATTAGGCAATGACACTTTGGACAACCGAATCTTGCAGAATCCTCATCTCCGCTTCTGGTGAGAGTAGTGACTGCAACACTGGCATGAAATTTTGTATCAGTGCTGTTAAATGCGCGAACCTTGACCACTGTCGTAGTCGTAAATATATGTGGAACATACTTACTACGGTTGTTACTCTCACAACTGCTCAATACCGGCTACCAGTGTCGCAAGCCCATCCGTCTCTCCGCTCATAACCTTCGGCATCAGTCTACCGAGGTATCCCAATCGCCTCTTGCGTTCTGTGACTTCCATCTCGCTACTCTTTCCTTTTGCGACGTCAATCACACTTTTCGGCAGTCCGGCCAATCTTGCGACATTCAAGCCGTAGCTCCTGTGCGCAGTGCCTTCTCCGACCTCATACAAGAATGTCACAGTCGTCTCACCGTTCTTGTCCTTGCCCTCTTCGAATTTCATATGCACATTCCTCAGCTCATCCTGCTTCCACTCATCCTCTATACGCGCCAGCGTCTGGTAATGAGTGATGAACAGAGTCAATGCCTTGGTCTCCCTCATGACATAATCAAGTACGGCCTGCGCAATGGCAACACCGTCATGCGTGCTTGTTCCCCGACCCAGCTCGTCCAGGATGATGAGAGAGCGCGGTGTGGCTTGTTTGAGAATATCAGCTGTCTCAGACAACTCAACCATGAATGTCGATTCACCCTTCATCATGTTGTCAAAGGCGCCCATCCGGGTGAAAACGGCGTCGAGGAGGCTGAGTTTGGCGGAGGATGCGGGTACGTAGGAGCCGATCTGCGCCATGATACAGATGAGTGCAACCGAGCGGACGTAGCTAGACTTGCCGCCCATGTTCGGTCCGGTGATGAGGAGGGCTCGTGTGCCGTCCGCTGCTAGATTGATGTCGTTGGGAACGTAAGTATCGAGAAGTAACTGCTCGACCATTGGATGGCGGCCTTGTTCGATAGTGATACATGGTTGATCGGACGTGAATTCAGGCTTGCAGTAACCTGGCTGGCCTGCAATCTCTGCGAGAGAAAGGAGGCAGTCCAGTGTAGCTAGTGACTGTATGCAATCGCGGAAGGCTTGATACTTGCTTCCTATTTCGGCGAGCAGATCAGTGAATGCGGCATCGCACGCATTCGCCAAGGCCTCCTTGTGCTGGTCGCGCTCTCTGATCAGCTTGACCACTTCGGGGGTGTGGAAACGGGAGACTTTCTTGGTACCGCTGATCTTGGCCCACGAAGCAGGCACGTTCTTGATCTGGACGTTGTCGACTTCGACAAGGAACTCAATGCCCGCTACTGTAACATAGTCGACCTTTTTCTTCCGTAGCTTCTCTGCGATCACCGCTTTGTGCTCATTGAGGTCGTATTCAATGCTAACAATGCCGACCCGATGGTTTGTAATATCCTCCGTTTCGTGCTCCTCTCGGAAAAAACTGTACTTGTCATCTTTCTTCGCAGCTTCTAGGTTCATACGCTCCAGAAAGGATATCACGTCTTCTGAGATCTTGGGAAGCGAGGCAACGGCTTTGCCAATAGCGCTTGACTTGAATCCACTGTCGTTCGCGCTTTGGACGTCTGCATACTCGTTCGCGATCTTTTGCAAGGTCTGCAAGAACCCCAAGAGTTCCGGGCGACTGCATTTCTTGTAGTAGATCCTGATCAACGATTTCTCCAAGTCGCCTTTGATGGTCCGGAGTAGCTTCTTCAGCTTGTCGACGTAAATTGTGCGCTCACTATTCAACAACTCTTCGACTGCCGCTATGCGCTCCTCGAGACTCTTCTGGTCGAGGAGAGGACGTCCGACCCATTTCCGGAGCAGTCTTTGACCGAACCGTGTCTGCGTTCGATCCAGGGTCCAGAAGAGGCTGCCATTCTGAGTATGATCCGTCTGATTCTGGTACACTTCAAGGCTTGTCAAGGTATTTCCGTTCAGCAGCATATGTGAGCGTGCGCTGAATGCCTGAAAATACTTGGTCAAGTCGAACACATGCTCAAGACCGTACTCTGTAAGGTGGGTGATCATTGCTGACAAACAGATGGTGACGAGCTCTGACAGTCGATGGGCTTTGTCCAGTAGAGCAGCCTTGTCGCCAGATGCGTCCGCGGAGTCAACCTTGCCAGAGTAGAATTTGGAGATATGACTGTAAGCTTGCGCAGCCATCGTCTTTTGCTTCTCGACCCGCTCCAGGCGTATGCGGTCGCCGAACACATTCGTCTTGCTGCCGGCCAAGTGCTCGATCAACTTGTTCGTCGCTTTCGAAACCTCGCCGACGATGAGGAGCTCGCAAGGAGATATGTGGAGCAGGCGTGTCTCAAGCTCGCTACGCATAAAGCCATCTTCGAAGTCGTCATATACAACATCACCAGTCGTGGGCTGCACAGCGACGATGCCAATTTTGACCTTCTCGTCTGTACCCCATCCTTTTGCGTTTGTTTCTGTCAAACAAAGTAAATGACCTGTCGCTGGAGCACCGCCAGACGGGCCCGTGGTAGGACCCTCTAGGCCCTCTACATCATCGACGTAAGTTCCTTTCGTGTACACGTTGGTAATTTGACGCACGAAAGGTGTATTACGATTGTCGCCGACGGCTTTCAGAGCCGCAGTCTCCAATTGCCGAACAACACCGATTTTATGACCAGCTTGAACGAGCCGCTTCACGTGCACATGGAGACGATGTGTAGGGAAACTGGCTGAAGCGAACCGGTCGAGGTGCGCTTCGGAATGATGCTCGTCGTATCGAAACTTGCCAGGTATGCAGACGATCTGTAGCTCCTTCGCGGCTATCCGGGCGTCTTCACCGAAGAATCGGTACTTGTATCCCACTTCGACAACCAGTACAGTATCCATGTGCTTCCTCTTGATGTCCAGAAACTGCTTCTCCATTGGCGTGAGCTTGGTGCTAGCTTTCTTTCCGACAGGTCCCTTTTTGCCTTTCGGAGCCTTTGGTGCTTCTTCTTGTTCCTCTTCTCCGTCAAGGTCATCTTCCCCACCGGCCTCCTCCGTCTCCTCGGTAATAAGTCGATTGCGTCGCTTGATATCAGCAATACTGTCTGGCTTCCCAAGCTTTTTGACAAATTTTAGATGCATTCGTTCTCTGTACTTGCGCAGCTCTTCATCTGCATCATCTTGCGCTTCCGGTGGACTCGAAAACATATACTTTGACGTGCGGTCCGCGACTCGGGCGCCTCTCGGAATTGTTTGAGTACTGCTAAAAGATGCAGACTTCACTGGCGAGGCATCACCTGTTTCCGCATCTCGATCCGGTGCTTCGTTCTCTTGGTCCGAGGAACGCTTCGTCCGTTTTACTGCAGGGCCATCGCCAGTATCCGTGAAGGATCTCTTGAGACCGTGAGAAGGTGAGCTATCTTCATGGCCTCGGTCGTCTTCGTCATCATCGTCGTGATCGCTCACGAAAAGTCCGCTGCCACGACCCAGGCTCGTCTTTCGGCTCGAGAAGTCGCCGCTAGACGCTGGTGCTCGTTTACTAAGCGAAGAAGCCGGCGACGATTTGGACGTGAAGAAGCTTGAAATTGACTGCTGCTTCTTTTGTGTACTTTGAGACATCGAATTTCGCGTACCGACGCAGTGCGTCCTTGTATCCGTGATGTCCACGGTCACATATACCTGGGATGGCGGCACGCCATGGTTTAGATTCCGCGTCGAGAACGCGTTTCTTCTCCGCAAATCACAGTCTTGGCACTCTCACTCGAGAATCATGCATAGACCTCAATACATTATGGACTCTCTCGCTCTTCGATGGACTATGGCTTGCGATGGGCTTTTGGGCTCTTCTATGAACCAAGGTCAAGCTGATCTCACATTATATTGTCACTAATGTAAGAAGGTGCAAACGTTATACTGGTGTGGAACTGGAGTTCGGGGTTTCTGGGCGTTCCCCCAAATTGGTAGCCGCGCTTGCTGCACGCTCGCGTCTCTCGACGCGTCCGCGTTCCTTCCGTAAATTGGTTTCTTATATAGCTCCTTCCAAGGTCAACCATGCTGTGCAACTCGTCGCTTCCTCTGCATTATTGATCGATATGGCAACTTCAGTATTGGGAAAAAGAACTCGTTGCTCGAGCAATTCAGGTAAGAGCTTCCTACTGTAGCTCGTCTTGCATGCACTAACAATCATCAAGGATACGGCCTGCGCTCGAAGCGTGTCGCTCAAGAGGTCGATATCTTGAACGATGAGAATGTAGCACCTGCCGTCGACTGCGATGCCATTGTCGCAGCATCACCTTCTGAGAAGCTCGCTGCTGTATCGATCGCGACACCAAAGACAAGAAGAGTAGGGAAACCTGCGAAACATGGAGCTCCGAACAGCCGAGTCGCTGCTTCTCCAAACAACACCATCAACGCGCACTTCAGCGTGACGAAAGTCTCCGTGGAGCGCACAGAGAAGAAGGAGTCGACGACATCAACCCCACAAACTCCTCGTCATCGCGATGCACTTTCCAAGCAGAACCCGATTACTCCCAGACACCGAGTGCAAGTGGCAGGAACTCCAAGGACGCCTCGAACTCCATTCACACCATCAACTCCATCGACTCCATCGACTCCATCGACACCTTCATCTGGCCCATACACCAGGGCGCGTCAATTGTTCTCCAGCTGTTGTGAAAGCACAACTTTGATCGGAAGAGAGACTGAAAAGCAAGAATTGTCACAATTTATTTCGAATGCTCTCCTCTCGTCGAATGGCGGTTGTCTCTACATTTCTGGACCTCCTGGTACCGGCAAAAGTGCCCTGACCGGAGCGATAACTAAACAGCTGCTCAGCTCCGGAAACAATTCCTTGTCGGTCATCAATTGCATGAGTGTAAAGAGTGCCTCGGATCTTGCACAAAAACTCACACAGGATCTGGATCTGAAACCTTCTGGTCGCAAAGCTGCAGACTTTGAGCATCTCAAGTCATGTTTCTTCGACAACAGCAGTCAAAAGTCTTTCGTCGTCCTTGACGAAGTCGACAGAATTGTTGATCTCGATCTCAAGTTCCTTTACAACCTCTTTGAATGGTCAACGCAAGCCGACTCGCAGCTGGTCTTGATCGGTATCGCGAATGCTCTGGATTTGACAGATCGTCTTCTACCACGTCTCAAATCACGCAACATCAAACCAGATCTTCTACCATTTATGCCATACACATCGGCGCAGATCGTTGAGATCATCTCGTCGAAGCTCAGGAGCCTGAACGAGCCATCCGCACCAGCAGATTACGTCCCATTTCTCCACCCAGCAGCAATTCAGCTCTGCTCAAAGAAGGTTGCTGCATCTACCGGTGACCTTCGTAAAGCTTTCGATATTTGCAAACGTGCAATCGACGTTGCAGAGCAAGAGGCCAGAGCAGAACAATCCAGGCTAGCGCTCCAGGACAGTCCTTCGAAGGCTCCTCTCGCCGAAAACATCAACCTAGCGTCTCCTCCGGTTCAGCGGTCTCCTCAAAAGCCTCGCCAACTCAAGCTTCTCGGCACCCTTACTCATCTCACCACAACGACCGCACCACGCGCAACAATCGCCCACGTCGCCAAAATTACCGCTCTGGTCTTCAGCAACGGCACCTCACAACGCCTGACGACCCTGAACCTCCAGCAAAAGGCCGTGCTCTGTTCCCTCGTCGGAGCCGAGCAGAAGCGTCGTTCGCTGATCACTGCTTTTCCATCAACACCGTCAAAGACCGCAGCCCTCAACGCCGCACCTACCACCAGACAGCTCTACGAGACTTACTCTTCGCTCGTCAAGCGCGAGGCTCTACTTCACCCGCTCACGAGCGTAGAGTTCAGGGACGTCCTGTCAGGACTGGAAACACTTTCTCTGATATCCGTAATGGAAGGCAAGAATGGAAGCTTTGCGATTCCGATGACACCATCGAGAACGCCTGGCAGAAAAGGCAAGGCAGCGTTTTCCGGCGCCGGCGCTGGAGACGAGAAGAAGTTCTCGAGCTGTGTTGGGTTTGCGGAAGTATTGAAGAGTTTGACTGGACCTGGAAGTGAAATTTTGAAGGATATTCTCGAAGGTGGAGCATGAGGATTCAATGAAGAATAATGATAGAACCTACCTTGCATTGGAGCAGTATCCAGGTTGGTCCAATTAGGACAGCAAGCACAGCATAGTGGTCTTGCAGTAATATATTACTGAGTCTTTGATTCTCAATCCTCTTGCCGAGAAATGTATCATATCTATGTTTGACATGCCAATCCAACCAACCAACCATGCGATGCAATATGCGGTATCACTGTGAAACGAACCCAACCGAACGCGCGCGCCGTATCGTTGATCGCTAGAACCAATGCGTATAAGAAAGACACTCTTCGCTGTTATATCGTACAGAATATTACCACTCCCTCAGTGTTGCGCGCTTCTACTAGAAGTTCCTCGAAGCTGGCACATTAGTCTCCGCTGGCGCCCTTGTGCCGGCCACGGTTGACTGGCCACCGTAGTATCGTCCTGGACCGGCTTCGGTCATAGGTTGCGCGTTGTGGTAGTTGTTCTCGGCCTCGTGGCTATAGGTTGGGCCACCAGTCACAGATGGCAGTCCTTCTTGTTGTCCGGCTTCAATCTCGGCCACGCTTGGAAAGCGGTGGTGTTTGCTGTGTACAGCTGGAATAAAGTCCATGACGAACGATGCGACGTAGAAGATGTAGATGAGGGCAACGATCCACTCGAGGATTGCTGCGCGGTTGTAGTGTGCCTCGTCGCTCATTGTACCGAAAGCTGAGGCTTGTTAGCATGTGACTCCTTCGAGGAGGGTTCGGGCATGGCATACCGATTGCGAGCGCGAGTTCGACGAAGATGAAAGCGAGCTTAACCCAGAACGATATGCGCAAAATGTGGTGTTGACGGTACTTGATGCCGAGGCGCTGGTACTCAATACAGATGAAGATGGCGGAAATAATGTAGCCTGCACTGTTGAAGAAGTCAGCATATATTGAGCCATTCAAGAGCAATGTGGTACTAACATGAAGACGACCAGCATAGCATCGTGAACGCGGGGATAGCGCAAGGTGTCGAAGATGGACAGCAGAATGAGACCGGCTGCACCAATGATTGCAAAGATGACACTGATGATACTGCAAGCCTTCTCGACTTTTGAGGTGTTGTGCGCCAATCGACCAGAGTGTCGGAGCCATCGTTCGGAAATGAATGCCACGTCAAAGACAACGACTGTGACTGCGCTGCCAGCGATGAAGAGTGGTTTGAGGCCTTCCGCGCCAACATCTGAAATATAGGCGATGTGCTGACCAGGATCCATGCTGGGGTAATGTGGACTTCCTTCTGCGACCCATGTGCCTAGCATTGCAAGGAGGGTTGCTAAGAGGATTGTTAGTGGGCATTCGAAGTGGACGTTCTGAGGCGCGACATACCCAGCCAGACGCATGCTGCGAACAGCGGGAGAATCCAATATGATATGCCAAACATGGTGGATCTGTTGTTCGCGATCCCTCGTGTGATGAAGTTTCTTGCTCGTATGGGTAGGTGAAAGGTTTGTTGCGTTGCGCAGAATAGGTGAAAGGTGAGAGGATGAGATGGGCGATTGAAGGTTTATTACTGAGGAATGTGGAGAGGTTAATGGAAGATATTAAGGGACTACATGTATGGGAGGTTGGTTGCAATTTACAACCAGATCGGGACCCTTCAAATTGACTTCATCATGCAAGAGTGACGGATGTCTGAGGAAGAGATGATGTCATGAGAATACTCGCCGGTAAAGCGGCGTTACTAGTAGGGCTTGCATTACATGTACTGAATTGTGCAACTGCTCCAATGCTCGAGCATCATGGCAAAAAAGGCAAGTAAGCTGCGACGTTGAGGTATGTACAGTATCTGACATTATGTACCTGAGCAAGGCTGATATTTGCCGCATCTGTCAGACATCGCAATCACGACGGCAATTCATGCACAGGGATAAGAATGCGATGTGTGACGTTTGTGCAAAGGCGAGATGAGCATTGCGGCTGTGGCTGCATGTACCTTCTGAGACATGCAAAGTCATTTCCCATCGCGAGTCATTTTCTTCCGTGAGTCGATATCTCCTGACTGCGAGTAGGATTAGTCAGTGCAGCCAATCACGTGATAAAGGATCAAAGTTCCTCCGATGCGAAGCAGCCTAAGCTTTGACCCCCGGTTGTGTGAAGATGCTCTGCGAATCCTTTGACGTTCACTTTCGACAAGCCCATCATCGAGGAAAACCTCACACGCCAAAATGCCAAAGGAAGTTCAGCAGAAATCTGGCATTGTCAGGGGTCTCAATGCTGGCCACGTACGTTCTCACCAGTCCTTCAGTCCATCAGCCCACCAGTCGATTGTCGTACAAGAGGAGGAAAATGCGGACATCAGAAGAAATCTGCCATCGATCACAACATGAACGGGAAACTGGGGAATAACCGCGACACGATACTTGCACAATCGCCTCAATTAGTACGGTCATGCTGACGGAAGTTTTCATATAGAAGGTCACTCCCCGCCAGCCAGCGCCCCGCGTCTCTCGCATGAAGGGTCACCTCAGCAAGCGCACCGCCTTTGTCCGCGACGTCGTCCGTGAGGTCTCCGGTCTTGCCCCATACGAGCGCCGTATCATCGAATTGTTGCGCAACAGCAAGGACAAGCGCGCCAGAAAGCTCGCCAAGCGCAGGGTACGTCTCCTTTTCGATGCAAATCATGATAGCCCTCATGCAGCCTACGAACATCTGACTAACAACATCACCAGCTTGGTACCTTCGGCCGCGCGAAGAGAAAGGTTGACGACATGACCAAGGTCATCGCCGAGAGCAGGAGGACAGGTCACTAAACGGGAGGTGGTTATGTGACAGGAGTCGATGCGGCGTGGAACGATGGATGACTGGAAGTGGAATTCAAACGGATCAAAATCCAAAAGGGCGTTCTCATCACGAAAGGGATACTTTGCTGCATTGTTCATCGAGTCGAACAGGTATAGCTCATGAATGCACAACGGCGCTTCTTGCTTTTTGCAACTGAAAGACAACCATCTGCTTGTCGAATGTCGTTGTAAGAAGCTACAGAATACGTCCATCTACGAATCCATCACTTCATGTCAACATGGTTGTACCGGGTGCCCACCACTTGTAAACCATCGCTTGTCTACGACTAGGTCGATACTCACGTCTAGTTCATGCTGAAGCATGCGCTCATGATTGGAACAGCATGTGCAATGACAATGTCCTGCCCACGGACGTGATCATGTATTGACAGTGACTACTGTGATGATGTCTCGTCAAATGCAAAATGTCAAGAACTAGAATGCGCCGGGAGAGCGTGTGCAACCGAGAAGTCCATGTGACGACAAGTACTCCAGAAGCCGAGCATGCTTTATCAGTCAACTCTGGAGAGTACCTTATGAATCACTTTCTACGGCCCATCCTTCCTAGCGAGAACAGCGTAGATGGTCAAGAGTGTTGGTCGCTTGACTGCCAATGCGTAACACGAGAACGATGCCATCATGGATCCGGCTTTAGATTGTGCCGATCATACCCTGATGACTTCAATGTTGGACTTCATTATTGCAACGCGGCACGCACACCACCACCGGCAACAAGACACTAATTTCATTCCCTCTCATTAGGTTCCGCTGCTACTTTCTCTTCTTAATACATGATGTTTTATACATAGTTCTGCTTTACACGATACCCATTTGCTTTGCCTCTGCGGACTGTTACAGCATGGCCATAGCCACTCAAATGTCAGGCACAGGCACCCTGCCGACCTTTGCCGATCAAAAGGCTGAGGATGAACCACGACTGGATTTCAAGCGGCAGACCAAGTACTTCTTGAGATGTCTTAAGACGTATCTTCCGACAGCATACACCGGCAACGACAGTAATCGCATGAGTCTGGCCTTTTTCACAATCTGCGGACTTGACCTGTTGGGACAATTGGAAGAAAACACTACTGCCGAAGAGAGGAGAGACTACGCGGACTGGGTTTACATGAACCAGCATCCAAAGGGAGGCTTCCGCGGCTTTCCAGGAACCGACTTTGGAGAGCGAGCGACAACAGACAACGAGGCCTGGGACCCTGCGAACTTGCCCGCGACATTCTTTGCTCTGTGTATACTACTCATACTGGGAGATGACTTTTCGCGGTTAAAGAGACGGGAGTGCTTGGACTGGTTGCCGAAACTGCAAAGAGAAGACGGTAGTTTTGGCGAGACCCTGGTAGACGGTGTAATACAAGGAAGCACGGATTCAAGATTCGGATACTGTGGAGCGGGCGTACGGTATATGCTCGCAGGTGATATATCAGGCACGCACCAGGACATTAGGGTGGATACACTGGTTCGATGTATCTGTGCGGCAGAGGTTGGTACTTCAAGTTCCAAAAGCATCATTCCGATTGGGGCTGATACAGTCTAGACATATGACGGCGGTATCGCAGATTTACCCTTTCACGAGGCTCATGGTAAGACACATACCGAGCAAAGCGTATGACGAGGCTAACAGAGATGCAGCCGGCTTCACCTTTTGCGGCATTGGCATTCTATCCTTCATGAACCGTTTAACTCCTGCAGTGACATCCACTCAGAATGGGCACGCGATCACCTCGGAAGACATCACCGGCCCATCGAATCCGGCCAAAACTCTTCACTGGCTCGTCAGCAGACAAACAGCGACGATTACAGAAGATGACGACTTTGATACGCATGGTGACGAGACCGACACACCGGCCACGTGCCACGACGCTCACAGTTTCGTACACATCGAGAAGAGTCAAAGAGGGAAGGAATCATACGAGGCACGACCGTCGAGCCATTTCGAGCTGAGCTGGACTGGCTTCAATGGTCGCTGCAACAAGATCGCGGATACCTGCTACGCTTTCTGGGTTGGAGGTGCTTTGTCGGTAAGTGTAAGACTGTGAGCATATATTACCAGCACTGACATCCCTAGATCCTCGGCTATACTGCATTCCCGTCGCATGCTTCCCTTCGTCGGTGGCTCCTTGAGCGCACTGTGCACCTTGCGCTTGGTGGATTCGGCAAGCACGCCGGCGACCTGCCCGATGTATACCACAGTTCTCTCGCGTTGGCCGCGTTGAGCTTGATGGGTGAAAAGGGACTGAAGCCACTCGATCCTACCATGTGTATCAGCCGCGATGCGAAGAAGAGGCTCGAGGTGGTGTGGAAGAGCTGGGGAGTCGAGAAGAGTGTTGCATAGCCATATACGGCGTTCACATATGCTTTTTGGATCGGATATAAGCGTTGGATTAAGCAAATCAGTATCAGATATACCCCGTCGAAACGAGAGAGACTATGAGAGGCTGCAGAGTCTCGACGATTACAACATCTCTACCTCAGCCTGATATAACGGACAAGCAGTGCAAAACAATGCTCTTAGCAAATGCCCTGGGGACCGTTTAATAGGTGACCGTGACAGCTTCGCCGTCCAGGTCGCCCACGGTACCTCTTCTCAGCACATTCTCCCAGATCCAACCACCTACATCTTTCCTCGAGATGTAATATCCAACAGCAGGTCTCTGCTCAACACCCTGCCTCACTCCAGCCGCCCCTCTTGGCGCTCCGTCCGTCAAAAGACTCGCTCTCACAACCAGGCACTCCTCGCCCGACTTCCTCAACAACGTCTCCATGCCTCTCTTGTCCATATGCGGAACATGCAGCAGCCACTTGTACAACCAAAGCAGGAGAAGCGGTACATCCCTCACCTTTTCCGAGATCCCAGTCGTTGAGATGGCGACTACAAATGGTCGCGGCGCGCCTTTGGCAGGCTCCAGAGTGGAAAGCGTAGATACCAATGCCGCCATCGCGGATTCGCACACGGTGGGATCTCGAAGCGTGACCGGCATCAGGTGAAAGCCTTTCTTCAGGACGGGTGTGCTGCCGATCCCGCTGACTATGCCGGTCACGCGCGTGGTAGTGCCGTCACGGGAGAGCATGAGGCGGACGTCTGAGGGGTTCTTCGCGTCGCCCTTGGTGATGGTCAAGTTCACGAGGAGGGCTTCGGGGAGACCACTAGTCAGGAGAGTATGCTGTAGTTTGGGAGGGTCGCGGGCGAGGGCTAGACAGGTGTGGCCGGCTATGAGGGTGGGGATCAGAGCGTGTAATGTGCAGCCGCCAGTGGCGCCGAGGAAAGCGTACGTCTGTTTCGTGCTGGACATGTTCAGGGGGTTGTTCTTGCCCTGTGGACTAAGTCTGGTTGTGGGGAGTGGGGAGCAGAGTGAATTATTGGTTGGTGAAAACAAGAGTCTATGCGTGATGTGAATCGTTTAACAGAAAGGTGGACTAGGAATAGACGAGCATCTGAAGAAGAATCGGCGAAATACTTATGGTATTCGAGACTGTCTTTGTAATACACATGGCGCCTACAGGCTGCTGACCAAACATGCAGTCTTGACCAGGTATACAACGAAAGGAACGGTCAGTAGCGTCCACTGGCCTGTGAGCTGACGACCAAGGCAGATGCACGAATTGCAACCATATCAGCCACTGCTTGGCAAAGATCGGAATCTCCGTGTTCGATGTAACAAGAGCGCTATCAAGGAGACGAGGAGAGGAGTTGAGTCGGCATCCTGCTTACCTATTGATCACCGCTGAACGCCAAGACTACAAACGTGCTTTGTAATCCTCCAGCGCAGCGATGTCTATGTTGCTTATAGAAATAATCCTGTAAGCAGTGAAATCTGAGAGTGGTGGCCTTGAAATTGATGGCTCTAGTGAGACATTCTGAGAAAACTCCAATTCAGACCACGTAGTCAAGAAGATTCACCAGATGCTTTCGCGGGAGTACAGTATTGAAATAGTTTCGAGCCAAAAATTATTTTTGGTTTAGCGAACGATATTTGCAGAAAAGGTATCTTCGAACGAATGTATGCCAACAGCGCTATGCAGACCTTTCTTTCCAATCAACATGGCCAGAGGCAAGCTTATTCAAGCGGGTCCACAGAATGTAAACAACAAAGCTCTTGTAGTGCCACTTTCTAACAGAAGAACTTGTACCACCTCTTCCACTTTGGCCAAGACGCACGCTCGGCTTTCTCTTCCGCGACCAATTGCTCAATATTCATCTCGCGGCGACCAGCAACGAGATCCATGTTGTGGGCGCGGATGAATGGAGTCCTGTACCAAATCTTGTATGGAACATAGAAGAGGATGATGACAGCTGCGGCAAGGTATCTAGAGACTATTAGTGTCTGCTCGTAAAACATCGAATACAGACTGAGAACTTACCCTCCCTCGAAGAAGTTTTCGGCTTGTTCACCGGGTGTGTCTTCGCCGTACCCAATTGGCCAGATACCAGTCCAGAACTGTGCAACGAGTACGAGACAGTTGAGGATGAATCCGACCCAAGAACCGATAAGACCCGGCTGAGAAGTCCATGCCATCTCTGACAAGGTGTGACCCTGGACCTTCCAGCCCTTGCGAAATCTGATATGGGCAAGACAGATACTGCCCCAGGTAAAGATGGAGCTGAGACCGGACAAGGCAAGCAACCAATTAAAAACGTCATTCTGCGCTGAACTTCCAGCCAGGAAAGCGAGGAAACCGAGGGCCAAAGCAATGATGATTGCAAAGAGTGGGCGACCCTCACGATCGATGTAAGCGAGGAAGCGTGGAGCTTGCCCTTGTTCGGCCAAGGCGGCAAGAGTACGAGATGAGCCGTAGACGGAAGAGTTACCGACAGACAAGACTGCAATCATGATGACCACGTTCATGACGGATGGAAGACCAGAGATTCCTGAGTTGACGATGGCAATGACGAAGGGAGAGGCTTTAACGTCTACGCTGGATGTACCATTGAGCAAGGCAGGGTCAGTGTAGGGGACCAGGAGACCGACAAGTGTCAAAGAAACAATGTAGAACAGACAGATGCGCCAGAAGACTTGCTTGACAGCGGTTGGCAGAGACTTGCGGGGGTTCTCAGTCTCGGCAGCGGCCAGACCGACCAGCTCGGTCCCGGCAAAGGCGAATGCTGCAGAGACAAAGACGGAGCAGAGACCCTTGAATCCGTTGTTGAAAGCGCCTGGGTTGTGCCAGTATCTTCCGCCAATGTATTCACCACGAGGGCCACCGCCGACATCCAGAATGATACCGAGAATGATGAAACCGACGATGGCGAGGACCTTGATGATGGCAAAGACGAATTCGGCCTCTCCATATCCCTTGACACCGAACAAGTTGATGGCCATGATGAGGACTAAGAAAATGGCAACCCAAGCGTCGCTGTTAATTGCACCGTGGTTCCAGTATTCAATAGTAATGGTTGCTGCGACGATTTCTAGAGGCAAGACGACCAACCATTGGAGAGCGTAGCTGTAGGTGGTCAGTACAGAGCATTCTTTGTTTCAATATTTCAGGCATCTCAACTCACTTCCAACCCATGGCGAAACCCCAAGCAGGGTCCAAAAACCGAGTCGAGTATGCAGAAAAGGAACCAGCGACAGGGAACAGGACAGCCATTTCTCCAAGGGCATGAACAGTGCAGTACAACATTATTCCAATGATACAGTAGGCGATGAGGACGGAAGCAGGACCTCCATTGGCGAGGACCGATCCAGAACCTACAAAGAGACCTGTACCAATGGAACCTCCAATAGCAATCATCTGCAAGTGACGACCCTTGAGTTTGCGCTGCAGACCAGTGTCGGCGGTAGCGGCAGCGGCGCCCTCAACATCAAAGACCTTGCCATTTGCGCCAACTGTGCCCCTCGGAGTCGAATGGGCATTTGGATCTCTCTTGAAGCTGTCGACCCAGCGCGTCAAGGTAGAGGCGCGGTGAGTTTCAGCGGTGCCGAATTCGGGGCTGTGGCCAGATCCTGAGGGCGAGTAGCTGTCATTGGCGGTCATGTATTTCTCCGTGTCGGCCATGGTTGAGGTAGTAGCCGTGTGCGACACCAACCGAACAGATGCAGCGTCGCGTGTCTTCCCGCTCTTGAACGGTGGTGATATTGGTGCTTGTATACGAGGTCGGAACGATGCGACGGGGACCGAGTCTGGGGAGAGCGGAGTCTGAGTAGGTCGTGTGTCGCTAAAGGCAGGTCGCGGCGAAGGGTTTGAAGGCGTTTAGTAATACAAACTAAAGCTAGGACAACAGCGACCGCTAACAGAAAGAAATAGCGAGGTCGAAGGTGGAGGTCGACGAGGGGAAGGGCATTTAGTTAAATTCGGCCGCTGTTGAGCCTAAGGTTGGTTCCAGGTGCCATTGGCGTCACAAGAAAGAATACTAGGCCGACTTCGGCAAGGAGTGCCGCGGCGAGTCATTGATATCAGGGCTCGCCGCACATCTTCGGATGGCACAAGATAAATATCGCTCCGAGAAAGATACGCCAGATTAGGTACCAAGACATTCTCATTCGCTGGTTGAGCTTATTGAAGCTGCGATGCTAGGTACCGCCGCTTCGATGCTGCAAGAGATGCTGCAATGATGATGTCGCACACCCGCAGAGCTATTATTATTACCGATAGATACTGACAACATCCTCTTCGAGGGTGACCTAAAGCGCCACCACCCGCCGATTTGCTGTTCACAGAAGAGGCGGAATTGATATCGGAGTCAGAGACTCGGTGCCTGGTGCTACGGAACACTGTACGTTCATACGATGCTCATCAGGTTCCGCTCATAGATGTCAGAGGAAGAAGATTTCGCCTCAAGCCGCCTTCGGTACCTTTTACTGTACCACACAGTGGCCATCCCGCACGCCGTAAAGCTTCTCGGCACAGCATTGTCCCTATTCGTCGAGTTAATTGCGTAAGACGTTGGTGTATGGTAGCATGCCGTGTAACAAGAGAAACTGCGTGTTGAGAGAAAGGAGCGGTCAGCAAATGCAGCAGCCTCGAGCATGTAACTCGTATGTAGCTTTTTTTTCACGAGATCTTCTGGTGATCCGTGTTATTGTCGGTCAGGGTTGAGAATCAGTTGCTCGGCAGGCAGGCGGGATTTCATTTGTTGCAGTCAAGACAACATCGAGTCAGCCAAGTACGTCTTGGAAGTGTTGATATCTGGATCCATCATGTCGATAATAGAGGTGCTGTATACCACCAAGAACTGCACCACGTTTCTACAGGCCGTTTTGACCCAATCGCTGCCTCTTCCCGACACACATGATCCCGAGCCACACAACAAAGAAGACTGCGTCTTCACATGCATGCAATTCTGTGTTCGATGCATACAGAAAGGTCGCTATCGCTGTTGTAACGTTACTCTGTACCATAGTCGCTCACTGCAGAAGAATCTTCGACGGCGCCAACCCTCTCCACAAAACACACATCCTTGCATCTGCAATCTTGCCGATCAATGTAGCCGTGCACTGCGAATCCAATTTCTGTTACAAAATCATTTTACACTTCTACACGGGCAAGATCGTGGGCCGAGTCAGGGACGGACTCCATGGCCGCGCGAGCTGGATATAGTCCGAGGATTTAGCGGTGATTACAGACCATATGGTAGGACGTCTGAAAATAGTACAGCATATAAGGTAAGTTCAGAAGAAAAAGAGAAAGAATGCAATTTCAATATCAAATAATGATTCGTCGATCTTGAAGTGACAAGGTGAGCTAGCATGCACATACGACCTGTTACCGACTTGTGGTACTATCATTATTGTCTGACCGTGTAGCGGAGAGCATCCTGTAAAAGTCGTACATCTGGTCCACAGGCTTCTGTCATACCACACTCCATTGCTGAGAGCTAATTCGATCCCGCATCAGAAAATGTCATTAGTCATGTTACATCACGAGGGGAGAACGAAAGAGGCGTGAAGATTTCATTGTTCAATTCCATCGCCTCTAGTCAACATAACTAATAATTACATTGTACGTCAGGGTCCATTTAGACAACAACCACCAACACATCACATCTGCTTCGCCCTATCTTCAGCACGAGACCGTTGCGCGTCATAGGTATCACGATCCCCTCTAGCGACCTTGAAGTCATCCTCGTCCTCCCCGTCTGAGCTCTCCGAACCGTCGACATCGAAAACCTTGATCGTCGGTGCCTGTCCCGATTTCTTCACGAAGGACGGACTCAGGCAGTCAAGCTCGCTGTCACTGCCCTCAAAGGCATTTTCGACATCTCTATAGCTCGACCTTTCAAATGTCATGAGCGGGATCTGGTATGACCTGGACCTCCTGGATCGGCAGCATAGATACATTGTCACCAGACCCGAAACCGCGACGGCTGCCAGAATCCCCACTGCTGATATGGCTGCCGGGTACTGCGTAGCGATCTGCGAAACGTGGTCTTGGACGGTGTACTTGACGCCTGTAAGCTGGTCCTTGATAGTGTTAATCAGCTTTTTCGAGTTGGAGAGGTGGGTCGACAGCTCTGCCTCTGCCAACTCGTAGTCAAAGGCATCTTCTGTGATCGTGCCTGACGCCAGCTCCAGAATTGCTGTAGCGCCCATGATGACATCCTTATCGGACACGGCGATGGCGCGAACGAACTTGGTCTTGTACAGCATCTTGTAATGCATCTCGAATCCTGTCTTGGGGACACGAGCTTCGAAATTTGAGGACACGGTCATGTTTGTATCGGTATTGGAAGACAACACGACCCAATAGGAGATGTCCGTTGCGCCATTCCAGCTGAAATAAGCAGTCGTGTTCGGGAAGAAACTGCCATCTTCTGCCTGTCGGAGAATCTCAAAGGTTTGTTTCGTTGCATTGAAGGTGTAATGAGCATTCGGTCCTGACGAGATCGACGGACTCCAGCTTGGTTCCCCAGTCCAGTTCACTTTGAGCGCGCGGTAGTTATCTGCTGAGTCACGGCCGGCGCCAACAGGTCCCAATGCAATGTCGAACAGGACAGTGCCGTCGGGTGCATATTCGGTCCATACTGGCTCGTTGCCATATCCCAAGATGACGTTGCCTGGCTGCGGTGAGTCTTGGAGTACTTGCATACCACCCATGCGCACCGAGTGAATACTGTGAGTTGCATAGTAGGCTTTGTCGAGTCTGACTGTACGGGCAGCGGCATCGATCTCGACAATAATGCCTCGAGTGTGGTTGTTGGCCTGGTCGAAGATTTCCGCGGAGTTCCTGTCATCGAATATGGAAATCTTAGTGAGCTCCGTGTCCACCCATCGTGCGTGATGTTGGAAGGCGAAATTCGTTGCATCGCCTTGGCTGAGGTCCGTGAAATCGTTGCGCTTTCCCCCGAGTGTCCAGATGACATGGCCATCACTACCTGAGACGTACAAGACGTTGCTGGTGTGTCTCATGCTCAAGAGATAGTTGCCAAGACGGTCTTTCTCTACACTGTTGAGATGAGCAAAGTCAAATCCCCTTGCCTGCCCGGTGCCCTGGTGCTTCGTTTCGGGCTGCCAGATAGCGTCCGTGATGTCCATGTGATCTGCAGCGGACCATTCAAAGAGGAGCTCGTCAGTGGCTAGATCAATCTCCTGAAAGTAGGAATTCATGAGGTATCCTTCGGTAATATTCCAGTGTGAGAGGTCATGCGGGGTTGTGTCGTACGTAGTAAAGATTGCGGTGCATTGGGGCGTCAGAAGAAGCTCATGGCAATCGACCCATTTCCCTCCTTTTGCTGCGACGGTCCAGACCAAGTTATAGTTCTTGTCGTAGATGTAGCCTTTACCGGCGCTGTGGTTTTCTATCTGCCCAGGTCCAGAATGCCACGTGATATATTCGGTCCCGTTACATGATTGCACTGTCGGATTCAGGCCCTGAAAGTCGTGTGCAGGACCCTGCCATACTGTCGTACCAGTTTGTGCCTCCAGCAGCATGGGATGTACCGCACCTAGCTTGGGTCCTACAGGTGCCCACATGACGTACTTGCTAGGTGACAGATCGGCTTCAATAGATGTGAGAATGTTTGCGACCGGACCGATGACCTTCGGCGCCGATAGGTATCGCTGTCTTGGATATGCTCCATAGTCGCCTTTCATATACTGCTCGCTATTATAGAAGGGCGCATAGTCGGCCTGGACGGAGTTGAAAAAGAGGGATAAAGACCAGCCCAAAAACAAAAACGAAAGGAGTGAACGAAACATGGTTGTGTTGAAATGAATGACTTGGTGAGTAGAGTACCACGGATTGACTGATGAATAACAGCGATACCCATAGCGAAGGATATGCGGATGGTTTGTAGTAAATAGCGAGACGGAAATAACGACACGGTCGTCGCGGGCGTATTTGCGGACCTACAGTGGAATAACGTAGCTACTCCTATACTACTATAAGGATCTGATGGCGTGACGTTGCCAAGATCGGAATCTCAACGAGCGCAATGAAGCTCGAGTCTGATGATGAAGACGGGAACATCTGTGTAAGACAGGGATCTGCGGACGAATTGAACATGTGATTCGAAGCATGACAATGAAATATTACCATACCCACATGTAAAGAAATCATAGATCTGGTGAAAGGGATTTCGTGTCATTTTACGTCGACGAGGCCGAGATCGAGGTCGAGGTCAGAATAAGGAAGCGAGAAGGATTCGCTTTCCAAGGTGGAGAAGCAGAAGGATGCGGGTCTACACCATTTCGGCGCCGCCAATTCGGCACTTGGCGAGCGTTTAAAGGGTATCTTAAGGAGACCAATGCGAGTATCTGCGAGATCAATCAATGGAGCAGGATTTGGTAAGCGCACGCATGAGTCGCTGTGGTTGTCTACTTGCTGCACCTGCGTGAGGTATGCATCCGAGCCCATGACGGAAGTATGTCGTTGAAAAGGATTTCCAGAGTCTTGGCACGGCATGTGATGTCCTTAGTCATCAAGTCGAGGCTCTGTTGATTTCTTCCCAGCAGGTGCTCCCTTCGTTCCTTCTCCTCTTTCCTAAGGGCGCATTAGCCACATGAACCACACCTTGAAGGCTGACCACCCTTTCGTTTTGTCTGTCGCAAGATGGTACAATTCGGCACAAGAAGCTTGAGAAATATCACCATGTGAGGTTCCAGCTTCCTTGCTACTTGCAACCTACTTTACGTTGTGTAGCAGTATCATGCGTGCGCGAGTAGTCATACCCCTTTGTCCTATGAGGGTATGCACCGAGTACGATTGAAGATCCCTCCCAATTACAATCACCCCGTGGTAAACCAGGGACGGACAAGATCGATCATGTATGACTGGGCATCTGCACCAAGGACAACCACCATGTGGTAGTCCAAGGAGGATTAAAGTCAAAGAGTCATTAAGTAAGACTGAACATCTGCACCCAGGATAACCACCATGTGGTAGTCCAAAGCAGATCAAAGTCATCAAGTCATTGAGTCATTATTCGACAGAGACAGTACGCGTAGTCTGGTCAGGACCCGCGTTGGAGGATTTTGTGTCTGAGGAATTCCAGCGTCCGGTACCAGAGCCTGCTGATCCATCGAATCCGAAGCAGAGCCAGTCTTTCAGGACCAGTTCTTTGGAACGACACCGGAGGAACTCAGGCTCTTTGGGGCGAGAGACTCGAGGATGGCGGGCGTCCGTAAAAAGCGGGCTTTGCTTCGCAGGAGTTTCGTCAGCTCTCACAGCAATCTGAAGCAGATGACGGCGTTGGCCGCGGATACCTTTGCTTGTACAATGAGTGTCTGTTGAGTCAGCATGTGTCAGCTTCTGATGGCAGGTGAAATCCGCAACAGAGGACGACCTTGACTTCTTTGGAGGACTCGGGTTCCGTTGCGAAGCTCTTCTTCCTACGAAGAGGCCTGTGACAAGTGTTGGGCCACATGAGCAGGCTATAGCCGGCTTGTAGCATCTCTGTCGACCTTGGTCAGTCGGAGAAGCTAAGTTGCAATGCGTTCTTGCGTATTTCACGGTCCATTGACGCGCGATCCGGTTTGTGTTCTGCGATCTCTGCTGTATTTAGCAGCTTGCATCCACGAACCTAACAGGTATCAAGACTGTTCTCATTTTTGAGGCAGCACTAATTTTTGGAACACATCTTTTTCACTGGCTACTTAGCAGACATTCGATCTTGCTGGGCACCGGAGAAGAATGATCCTGCCCCCGAACTGCAAATCCCGCTGTTGTATACCAATGTGTATGACCGCAAAGTCACCAGAGTGGTCTATGACACGTTCGAGATAAAAGATCGCTGCGCTGTTGCACAACCGTTGAGCGGGTGATGAATCGTCTTCCTGATGTTTGTTTGCTGAGATCAGAAGCGCCTTGGCCGCAAGAGTTTGTCAGCATACTGCAAACGGTTGTTCAATTGTGACTAGCCGGCAACAGTAATACCTGAAGAATCCTACCGAGCCAGGGGCTGGGTCGGAGAGATTCTCGGAGGATTTGATAGGAATGCTTCTGCCTGATTTCTTGGGTGCTATAGGCCAAGACCCGAGTGTCGTAGGATTCACTCGCCGGTTGCTTCATATCTGGATTGCACGAGTGTCGGATTCTGTGTGTACAGGTACAGCACCATGAGACACTACCAGACTATTAACAGCGCTGCTTGCATCTCTTTTGTACGAAAGGACATGATCCCAAGAGTCAAGATATCAATCCTCAGTGGGTGATCAGCCCCACTGGTAATACCGTACTTTGATGGAGCTGACGTGCATGAAAGTCACAATGTTTCGAGTAACCTCTAACGCAATGGAGAAGTGAACTGGTTCGTCGTCCGCTTGTGGATTCGACCGGCCGCGCGGAGGACGGCGACGTCCTGATCCGAACCGACCTTTGCCGATTTTATCCGGCCTCGGCAAGATGACACCGTGCAATGGACGAGTCGGAGCATTTAGCGAGCTTTTTCGGTCGAACCACTCCAGAACATTCCGTGCTGATATGAGCAACCCCTTGATGTGGATCTGCCAATGTCGGATAAGGTTACGGTGCAGGCAGCATCGTTTTGGAGGAGCCATCCGCACGGCGATCACAGATGCTCAAACCACGGACATGAGTGAGTCATGTATGTATCAGTCGGTGGCACGCGAACGACCGCAGGAGGTCTTTCCAAAAAGTGTACCTGACACGGAACAAGGCAATTGTCAGTCATTGCTTGTGAAATTACAGAATCATTGAACGTTGGCGACTGGAGTCGGCCAAGAGATTAGCTCTTGCCTGATCGACGCTAGCACGTGGAGGGATATTGCCCCGGCGGGAGGATTACAGTAGTGGCTCGGGCAGTATCTCTGCTTTCTTAGCCGACGCCGATGCTCACGCCATGTCTTTCCCATGTTGTTGCCCAAGGTAGTTGGCTGACATATCCGTGTCTTCACCGGACGACTCTATTTCTTACCGGTCCTCGACTATCCTATTATCTCCGTCGCCAGTGACTATATACATCCCCCACATCCGCCATCGAAAGCCTGTCTACTCCTCAGGACACCGGATTGACTTTACAAACAGCTGATCTAAGGTACAGTGACGAGCATCAACTGCCTTTCTTGGCCCCACGCTTAGTCACCCCTGTCGACTTCAAGGTTGACCTATCCCGCAACGACTGCTCATCATCATTGTCTCTGCTGAACGTTCTACCACCGCTGTTACGATAACAATACACCTTCTCAATGGACGTCAGAAGCGACGAGTCAACGCTGGCCCCTAGTGGCGCGCCATCAATGATCAACGAGAAGAGCAGTCCTGGTGCCACCAGACCAGCTTCACAAACTTCCGAAGCTTATGAAGAATCCCGTCCGAAAGAGACCATCATCACCGATTCAGTAGAGAGACAAGGCAGCACATCACAACCCTCCCACAAGGATGACCAGGAAGAGGAAGATACCACCGAGTACCCCAGCGGTGTCAAGCTCACTCTCATCACCGTCGCCCTGTGTCTTTCTGTCTTCTGCATGGCCCTCGACAACACCATCATCGCTACCGCCATCCCAAAGATCACAGATCAATTCAAATCCATCAACGATGTAGGCTGGTACGGTTCTGCCTATCTCCTCACAACCTGCGCCTTTCAGCTTCTTTACGGCAAGTTCTACTCCTTCCTCAGTCTCAAATGGGTCTACCTCGTCGCCCTCTTCATCTTCGAGCTCGGCTCCCTCATTTGTGGTGTGGCTCCAAACTCACCTGCTCTCATCGTCGGTCGTGCCATTGCCGGTCTTGGATCCGCTGGTATCTTTTCTGGTGCCATTCTCATCATCGCCAACACCGTCCCGTTGTCTCAGCGTCCCACATACACCGGTCTCGTCGGTGCCATGTACGGTATCGCTTCTGTTGCTGGTCCGTTGATGGGTGGTGCCTTTACCGACCACGTGAGTTGGCGTTGGTGCTTCTACATCAACCTGCCTTTCGGTGCCATCACTGCCTTGTTCATCATCTTCTTCTTCCACCCAACCTCAAAGGCTTCTGGTTCGACCAACGATATGGCAAACATGACCTGGTTCCAGCGCGCCAAGCTCTTCGACATCTATGGAACGATCATTTTCCTGCCCACGATCGTCTGCTTACTCCTCGCTCTCCAGTGGGGAGGATCTAAATACCCTTGGAACGACGGTCGCATAATCGCCCTCTTCGTCATCTTCGCACTTCTCTTGGCTGTCTTCATCTTCATTCAATTCAGGGAGGGTGACAATGCTACAGTGCCTCCAAGGGTGCTGAAGCAGCGCTCGGTCGCAGGTGGTGCCTGGTTCGCAGCTTGTCTCGGCGCCAGTTTCTTCGTCTTTGTTTACTTCCTGCCCATCTGGTTTCAGGCCATCAAGGGTGTCAGCGCAACCAAATCCGGCATCATGAACTTACCTCTTATCCTCGGTCTCGTCATCATCTCCATGGTCTCCGGTGTGGCTGTCACTACTCTCGGCTACTACACACCTTTCATCCTCATCTCTGCCGTGCTCATGTCGATCGGATCTGCCCTTCTCACCACCTTGAAGCCAAACAGCGGTCACGCCGAGTGGATTGGTTATCAGGCCATGTTTGGTTTCGGTGTCGGTTTCGGCATGCAGCAAACCCTGATCGCTGTCCAGACTGTCCTCCCAAAGAAGGACATCCCCGTCGGAACCGCCATCATCATGTTTTCCCAGACTCTTGGTGGTGCTCTGTTCATCTCGGTCGCTCAAAACGTTCAGACCAACGAACTCCTCAAGCAGCTCCAGTCCGTCGTTCCAGATCTTGACCCGGCTGTTGTTCTCAGCACCGGCGCTACCGAGCTCAAGAATGTCATTCCGCAACAATATCTCGCCGGCGTTCTTACTGCCTACAACACAGCAATCACAAACACTTTCTACGTGGGTGTCGCCATGGCAGTCGTTTCGATATTCGGCGCCATCGCAATGGAATGGAAGTCAGTCAAGGGCAAGACCTTTGAGATGGCTGCAGCATGAGCGGGGGTTGAACCTGGTTCCTTTCCAACTTTATTCCCACATTTACCACGAATCCGTAATATTTCATGACCGAGCGGCATTCCAGTCGATCTGCTCAAGCAGGTCAATTACGAAGTTCATGATAGCGATCAGCGAGCAGCAGCGCGGGCTTTTGCTTAGGGTGGCAGGAGAGCGACACGAATAGACTGTATATAATACTTGCAAAATCGCAAATCTCCCATCCGCAGAAATGCAAAACCCTAATGTTCAGTCCATGTGCCTTTTGTTTGAGCAATGAAGCTGTCCACCTAGCTACTCATCACGCGCTTGTGGCGGACAAAATCGCTACACATGCTCTTTCTCTGCGAAACTGATCTGCTTATCATTCTGGTGCGCCGTCGATACTCCAATATGACGATCTGCCTACGCTAATGCAACCATGCTCTTTCTCGATGTGCTCGGAATAGGTGCGTAAGGGCGATCGTGGCTTGTTCCGGGTCGCAAGAGACCGGGAGTCGGATGCTCTAGACACAGACCACATGCCTGTCCATCTTCGCGTGCTACTTTCGTCGCAGATCAGATGAATGTGCGACATGCATTGCGGTTCCGGTAACTTGAGCTGTCGAGTAGTTCGAGAGTGGGCCCTTGGCCGAATCTGCCAAGCAAGATTGTTCGACGTCGTGGCCTACTTGTACATGTGCTCATCCGTTATCTTCTCTTCATCAGAGCCCTTACTGTCCTTGAGGTCATGAGTTTTGACAGGCTGAATTGCAGTCTGTCAAAAAGGGTACCAAAGGCTTTCGATCCTCAACGGTGCGCGCGTATGGTCGCACGAAAAGGCTGCCTCCTATGTGTGGCCTTTGCGTTCTATCCGCACCGCCGAGCGCGTTGCCTTTCACTCACAATCGCTCGTCTCGACCAGATACCAGCAAAGCAGTGCAGCAATAATGGATACAGCGCTTGACTGTCTCTTCAATGTTTCCACAGACAATCTGTCGTTCAGCCCAGATTCGAAGGAGATGGGTCTACTCCACGTGAAGATGTCACGGCACGTGGCTTGCGGCTTTTTTGTCCAAGGTAAATGCCTCATTCCACCCGACCAGAAACGCCCCTGCGCTCTTTCCTGCTGCAGCATTATTGAGTTAAACTCGACGGCCCTCTCACCTTGCTCCGATCAATACGGTAATTGTACCTGCATGCCGCGTGTCGACACACCGACAGTCCAGAACAATTCCGTCCAAAACACCCGTGGCGCTCCTAATTTGCGCTTCACGAATCTGCCTGTATCACCTGTTTACTACTGTATTTTTTCAGATATCCTCGTACTGTACTGTACCTTACTGCGCCTTTTTTGTCACAGTAAGCACTTGAGGTCTCCACCGCTCGAGTCGCGATCATCGCATTGGTCTCATCATACATACTAGCAGCCTGAGCTGCGACCTTCTGTCCCACACATCTCACGTGCAGTCTCTCTGCTTAAATCGCTCAACCCCCTCACTTCACTCTGCGTTTCCGTTTGTCAGAAACTCACAGTCCCTCGTCACGTTTCCGTTTCTGTCAATATCCAGCGGTCTTGCGTGATCACCACACTCTAGCATGGCCACTATTCGGATCGCGGAAGATCCTCATCCGAATCGCAAGAGGCAGGGCTCATTCGATGAAGAGTCCGAGAATGCCGTCCCGGCGCAGAGCATCTATCAGATGCAAAGGCTGACGCGAACCGGTACAGCCCTATCTGACGACGGTATTGTCAACATCAGATCCAGGGTTGGCTCGCGTCGCAGTCTGAGCATTTCTGGCGACATTGAGGATGAAGATCCAGGTCTTCGCCGACCGAGCGATTTCCACCGCGCAGCGGTATGAAAGCACCCACCTTGCCAATCGTGGTGTACACGAGCGCCCAGCTGATAGTCGCAGAAACCTGTCGGGAAAGAGCTGCTATGGCTCACATTCCAGTCCGTCGGCGTCATCTATGGAGATATCGGAACCAGTCCTCTCTATGTATACTCGTCCGTTTTCACCGAAAACCCTAGCAAGCAGGACCTGGTCGGCGTCTTGTCTCTCATCATCTGGTCTCTGCTCATGATGGTCACACTGAAATACATCATCATTATTCTCTTTGCCGACAACGACGGTGAGGGTGGTACCTTTTCGACATACTCTCTCCTGTCCCGCTACCTGAACATCACACACCGCGATCCACGAGAGGCTTCCATGGTTCAGATGCGCCGTCACATGTCCGGCGACCTCGAGTCTTCTGGCCGCGCCATGCGTCACGGTATCGAAAAGAGCAGATTCATAAAAGGCGCATTGAAGATTATTGGTATCTTTGCTGTTACCAGTAAGTGCTCTTGACACCATCGTTTGGCGCCATTCTGACACCTCTAGTGGTTCTGTCCGACGGTGTCCTCACCCCCGCCCAATCTGTCCTCGGTGCTGTCCAAGGTATTAGCGTCGTTAGTCCTGCCATCTCCAAAGGAGTCGTTGTCGGCGTTACCGATGCTATACTGGTCCTTCTCTTCGTCATTCAGCCTTTGGGTATCAGCAAGATTACCTTTCTTTTCGCACCCGTCATTATCATCTGGATGCTGTCCAATGCCGCCTTTGGCATCTATAACCTTGCCGTTTTCGACGCTTCAGTCTTCAAGGCCTTTAACCCCGGCTACGCCTTCGAATACCTGATCAGACACAAAGAGGAAGGTTGGCGCTCTCTTGGGGGTGTCTTGCTGTCCTTTACTGGTGTCGAGGCCCTGTTCGCCGACTTGGGCGCTTTCAGTGCAAGAGCGGTCAGACTCAGTTGGCTCAGTTTCTGCCTGCCATGTCTCCTCTTAACATATATTGGCCAGGCTGCATACATCAGCGTCAACCCGGAAGCATACTCTAACCCTGTCTACAATGCTTGTCCTCCTGGCACACTGATCTACGCCCTGATTATTGGTATCCTTGCGGCTATCGTCGCCTCTCAGGCTATTATCACTGCCAGTTACCAGCTTCTGTCGCAAGTCATGAAGCTGTCTTACTTTCCTCAATTCAAAGTCGTTCACACTTCCAAGACTTTTCACGGACAGCTCTACATGCCCCTGGCCAACTGGCTTCTCATGGTTGGTACCATCATCATTGCTTCGGTTTTCAACAACACCACTTCTCTGGGTAATGCCTATGGTGTCTGCGTCATGTTTGTTACATTTTTCGACACCTCCATGGTTTCTTTGGCCGCCATCTTTGTCTGGAAGATTCCTCCATACTACGTCGCCTTGCCATGGCTGACGTTTGCTTTGATGGACGGCGCATTCCTGTCGTCTGCTCTCACCAAAGTCCCTCAAGGCGCCTGGTTCACCATCACGCTCGCTATCGTCCTCGCATCGGTGTTCCTTCTTTGGCGCTACGGTAAGGAGCAACAATGGTCTGCCGAAGCCGACGACCGCTTCCCTACCTCTCACTTCGTTTCAAAGACTTCCGACGGCTCCCTCAAACTCACCGAAAGATACGGCGGCACCGCGCTCAGCTCTACCCGGGGCCTGGGCATCTACTTTGACAAGGCGGGTGAGACGACACCCATTGTTTTCAGCAACTTCGTCATTAAGCTCACCTCGATTCCCGAGGTCATGGTATTCTTCCACTTGCGCCCGCTGGAAATTCCTTCCATCTCGGCGGAAGAGCGCTACAACGTGTCCAAGCTCTCGATCCCAAACTGCTACAGAGTCGTCGCGCGCGTCGGCTACAACGACGAGGTCGTCACCCCCGATCTCGCGGCAGTCATCTACGAGCAAGTGCGCAAATTCATCATCGAGCGTGATGGTGACGTCGGCCATGTCCCTGTCGAGGCCGCACCGACCGCTCGAGTCTCTACCGATACTCACCACCTGCGCCGCCGCTCCGTCGCGCCGGATGACCCCGTAGACACCACCACTCCTGTGTCATCCGCGTCGTCCGTGAAGGTTCCAGGCAGTGCGCCCGATGTGTCTTACGCCAAGGCTCAGGCTGCGGAAGAGGGCACCGTCGTGTCCATGAACGCAGATCTCACGCTGCTCGACGAAGCCTACGGCCACAAAGTGCTGTACATTGTTGGCAAAGAGCAGATGAAGATCAAGCCCGGTACCAACTGGGTCAGGGGAACGCTATTGTCCATGTTCTTGTGGTTGAGAGACAACACCCGCAACAAGATCGCCAACCTCAAGGTACCGACTGATAACCTCATTGAGGTTGGTTTCTTGAAGGAGATCTAGCATCTGTCCTTGTCGGTATTGCTCATATGCGTCTGGCGTCAAAGTGGTTCATAAACGGTTTTTCATGAATGAGGAGGCAGGTGTATATACCCTTTGCTCTGCGTACGCGGTGTAGATAGATAGACGGTCATGATTCAAGATTCGAGATTTTGTGAAACATTGCTGAGTGTTCCTCTTTGCGTGATTGGAAGAAATCTACTTGGGTATCTATTGTAACAGTGACTACATACTACGGGAAGTCTTCGAGTCAACGACGTGAAGTTTGATGAAGTCGTCGACAAAGTGAAAGTAACCCGCTTCAGCGACTGAGTTGTTGTGATCGCCGTGTGGGAGTTCGCGCCAGATCTTTATAGGTACTTGCGCGAGGTCGTGCAATTTCTTCATGTGAGGTGGTCTAGTGGTGAGATTAGTTTGGACAGTTTGAGTGAGGACAAAGACTACATACGGGACAATTTCATCTCGAAGACCGCTGAGGAAGAGTATTGGTATCGATTTGATTGTTGGTATCATTGTTTCGCTTGGCCAGATTTCGTGGCATAGAGGAGCGAGGAACTTGGCTGCCGGCATCACGCTGTGACGGATTAGATAACATGTCGGTGGCTTTGACGTCAGAGACTTACCTTGGAATCATCTTCTGTATGCTGAGGAACGTGTTCTCCAACACAAGTCCGGCGATATCGCCTTGATCCTGATTCCGCCCGACGAGTCCAATAGCGACAGCACCACCAAGACTCTGACCGTACACCACGATCTTGGTCTTCTTGAGATCCTCGCGGTTGCGGATGTAGTCAAGTCCAGTCTGCGCGTCGATGGTGATACCCTTCTCTCCTGGATTCCCTGTCGACAAGCCGTAGCCTCTGTACTCCAGCATCAGAACGTTGCAATATAGATCATTGGCCAGGACTTTCGCGATAGGTAAGCGATGACCGATGTTACCTGCGTTTCCATGGAACATGAGAATGGTGACATCGCGGGCATGTTGCTTGTTCGGGGGCTTCAACAGATAGGAATGCAGAGTCTCGCCGTCCGGAGTCGGTATGCGCAAGTCTTCGTACTCCGAGATGTGGAAGCGAGGCGGCTGCGGTACATCATTGCGTGCGCCGACTGGGATGTTCCTGGGATATATGATTTCGCTGAGTATATTAGTCAGAGATCCAGAGCGTTCGGGCGCGTTTGAGTCACTTCTGATAGTAGTAAAGGGCTGAGCTGAGGAGACCACCGATCGTACCAGCAGCAACTACCGGGATCTTCGCGTATGACCAGAGAGACATGGTTCCAGAGGGCGCTCGATGATCACCTGAGGTTCTGGTATGCTATCTTGCAACTAACTGGATATCCGGCTAGTATCCGCCAAATATCTCTGTTGCACAATCAGTGAAGACAGACTGATCTATGAAAAGACTGCTGTAACTTCGGAGCGCGGAAGTATAGAAGAAAATATTAATGACTGATGCAATGTATGGCAGAAAACAACTGCCTTTATGTTTCAATCGCTCTGCAGTATGTCAAGCCGGGGATGCTCAACCGGTTGGAGAAGGCCGCCGTGCCAAGCATTGTGAAGTTGGATGACGGGAGCTCATCCCAGACGACCGTAACGCGCAACTGCGCTGCCTACCATCTGTTTCCATTTATCGCATCATCAAACCCTTGAATCACAGCTCCCTCACTCACAGTCGCGTTTCGCTACAGCTTCTGGAAACCTGCAACTCACAGTCACCACACGAACAATATGATACAGGGTCATGCGACCGGTATGCTGGGCGAGGGTACGGCAGCTCCAAGAGCGAGACCAGACCACAGCGACTGACCTTCGCAGATGGTATCCACATAGACATGAACCACCTGAAGAAGGGCGAGGTCAAGTGAGTGTCTCGATTCTGCTCTTGATAATCTATGCTAACGAGTCACAGCCTTGGAACGACAATGTGAGCGGCCTCATTATCCTCCATCACCACTCCCAGATATTGACATTCATTCAGCATGGCAATCAACTTTAAAGACGGCGTCATCCTCGCAGCAGACAGCAGAACCACCACCGGTGCTTATATTGCAAACCGTGTCACGGACAAGCTCACACAAGTACACGACACAATATGGTGCTGCAGATCAGGTTCAGCGGCGGACACACAGGCGGTGGCGGACATTGTTTCGTATCATCTGGGCATGTACGGCATCACCAACAACGAGCCACCTACCACACAAACTGCGGCCGCGCTTTTCCAAGAGCTGTGTTACGACAACAAGGATTCGCTGAGGTAAGAAAGAGCGGGTGCAGAGGACATGTAGTCAGGGACTGACGATTCCACCAGTGCTGGTATCATAATCTGCGGCTGGGACAAGAGACATGGTGGTCAGGTATATTCGATTCCTCTTGGTGGTTCGCTTCACAAGCAATCTTACGCCATCGGCGGTTCGGGTTCGACGTACATTTACGGTCACTGCGACGCGAACTGGAAAGAGGCCATGACTGAGGAGGAAGGTATTGCCTTTGTCAAGAGCGCGGTTCGAGAAGCTATCAAGTGGGATGGAAGCTCAGGCGGTGTCATTCGCATGGTAGTGTTGACTGAGAAGGGCGCGCAGAGGCATCTCTATCTGCCGGACACCAACTACACAGGACCAGGAAAGCAATAAACACGACGCAGAAGACCTGCACAAACGACGGACCGAGGCCGTGCCGCCATGATACTGTAGCTCAACTGTCAAGGCGCGGTCCAGCTTCTTTCCCAGAACCAGAGAGGTGGAGCCGAAGCTCTACATGGCTTCGGAATCTGACATGCCCTCATCGAGGCAGGGAAGCGCTGCATTGGTCGTCCATGCTCGTACGTAGAATGCAAATCATCATGATTGATGAATTCTGAGTAAGCGCGAGTGAAATTGTAATGCAACATACGGTGATCTGTGTTCGAAAGGTCCAGACGCGGCTACATTTCCAGGTAATCGGAACGAGATCAAGAATTATTTATTCTAGTTCCAGTATACTACATGTACTCCACACGGCCCGCTGCCGACCGAGTGCTTACCGTAGCGTGGAGAGACTGCACGGAAGGTGAGTGACATGAGCAGTTGGCAGACGAAGCCCCTAGTCCCAACTAACCTAAACCGCTCTCACCTCTACCACTTCGGCATCTTTCTGTTGCGTCTAACTTAACTTATACCTCGTATCTTGACTTTGTCACTTTATCGCATTCCTCCCTGCTGTCTTCCGCTCGACACTTCGCCGGCTGAATCTGTGACCAAGTCGGCTGGTGGTCAGGGATGAGACTGAGTAAGTACTACCTACCTACCTGCACTGTTTGCTGCACGTTTGTTTCTATTGCATCAATCGAGCCGCCTGCGTCTGCCAACCTGGACGACACATCCCTATGCGCGTCGACCTGTGCCGTCATTGTACAGCTCCTACACGTCTCTGTCTGACCGCCTCGATCTGTCATATACGCTGCCTACTGGAAACAAATTCCCCGTCAATTGCATGTCGTTCGCGACTGGTCAACAATCGCGTTGCGTCTATTCAACCGAACCCTCAACCTCCGAGACCATGCCGAATACATTATTTTGATCGCTACAGCTTCACTCCAGTGGTCATTGGACCTATACATACTCACGAGCGCAATTGTGACCGCGATATTCATCGCATTTCGGTGCTGACAGCCAACCACAGGGCACCCGCTTGCATAGATTATGGCCTTGGTGGCCGACGCCGTCAATCACCTCTTCCACCCTCCTCATCAGCCGGTTGATGCGCTCGAAACTTCACAGAAACACAGAAGTCGATCAAGGCGTCCAACAATAGAACAGGCCGAGCGGTACTGCGAAAAACCGCAACCGCAAGAGCCCATGCCACACACAACCAATGGAGCTTCGGCTTCCGTTTCTCATGCCTCGCGACATAACCACGCAACACCGCAAGACGAGTCGTCATCCTCCTCTTTCGCCGGCGGTGCATCCAATCATGCTGTACCGCGTCGCCCTGCAAGTCCGCCATTAGCTGCACAAGCTACACCTCATGAGGGTATGCCCATTCCCGGCCAGCCCCATGCAAGCAATCAAACTGCACCTGGCTCCTTCTCTTCGTCTTCCGCCTCTTCATCCTCTGGCCAGGCGTTCTCTGCTGCCACCTCGGAACCTACAACCCCTCGCAAAATAAAAATAAGGGATCTCGCGCACATCACCGCGCTTGCGACGTCGGACTCGAATAATGAGCTCGGAGGGAACCGTTCAAGAGAGTCGGGAGCACAATACGAGATCAGCGACATGCCAATCGAAAACATAATCGAGATGGTCGCGGGCCTACTGACGAAGATCACGACGACAAATGACATGCAGCACGAACACCTCCACAGACAAGTGCCCAGTCAGGACGGGAACAGCTCCATTACAGCGCAGACTAGTAGTGTCCTCGCTTTCCACGGTAAAAATGTGCCCAGCATAACGATCCTGAGCTACCTCAACCGTATCAACAAATATTGCCCTACGAGTTATGAGGTGTTCCTAAGTCTTTTGGTTTACTTTGATCGTATGACGGAAAAGGTCAACTCGGGACCTATTCAGAGCCTGCGAGAAGCCAATGAGCGAACGCAAACTTCGCGGGATCAAGGACATGTGACGGAGCCCCCGACACCGATGGAAGATTTTCAAGAGTCGGATATTTTACAGACTGCAACACCGCCTCTGTCAAGCGAGTTGGAGAAGCAGCAACAACACTTCGGCGCCGTGCCTGGTACACCGCATAGCAAATCGTATGGTCCAGAATCTCCGGCCGTACGAGGCCAACACGGCCATGACGGCGAGTTGAACCTGTCCCACTTTTTCGTGGTTGATAGCTTCAACATTCACAGACTGGTCATTGCTGGTGTGACGTGCGCGAGCAAGTTCTTTTCCGACATCTTCTACACCAACTCGCGATATGCCAAGGTATGTATTCGCTCGACAAGCCGATGTGACCGTCATGTTAATAAAATACAGGTTGGTGGTCTGCCTTTGCCGGAATTGAACCATCTTGAGCTGCAATTCCTTCTGCTAAACGATTTCCGACTCTCTGTCCCTGTCGACGAGTTGGAGGCGTACGGGACTATGCTGGTGGAGTTCTACGCCCGCGAGGCGCTCGCCCAGCAAGGCACTGAGAGTGGACCCTCCACTTCCGAGTGAGGTAAAGAAGCGGCCGACATTCGATGCCAACCATCCACCAGCGCGACATGATATTTATATACACACTTTACGACGACATGACACTGGCTCATTCATACCTTAATGGCTCGGTGCGTTGGACCCCAGCAGAACAAGGCGTGCAATGCGCTCAATATTAGACGGGTGGAATTGGTCTTTCAGTAATTAGGGGGAAACCATATATGTACCGCCAAAGTAGCGGAGGACAAACAGAAGCAGCAGCGTGCTTTGCGAACCCACTCCTGCCTTTTTGACATTAGATATACCCCTCTTCATCCAGGAGCAGGAAATTGGATTCTATATCTCCTTGATCGTTCGTCTTCGACGATATCGAAGACATAACCGTACACGATACAACTTGAAAATCGCGACTACGTCGGATCGAGACAAGGACTCCAACCCACTGTGGTTGCACGACATGGTACTGTGATTCTTACACCAGCGGTATAGCCTCTTCGAAGCTAGTTCTGCGTTAGACCCTCTCTGCCGGCAGTCGAGGCTATGGCGCTGTCAGATGATCGTATTAATACCTGTGTCTTTGTGCATCAGACATATTACATGACTGCAGGCTCTCGCTTCGCCTCCGTTAAGACGCCACTGGTAGGTCTACTGGGCCTCCTGCCGAGCCATCGCAATAGGTGCCCTGGTGGTTGCTGCGTCGTTGTCGGACAGCTGCAGCTACTGTGGGTAAGGTAGGCATGCTTAGTGCGGGTGAACGAATGGGGCTCGCATTTTCTTCAATATGACATCACACTCTGCAAACGGTCAGGATTTAAAGGCCATTGCTCAACAGGGGCACCAATTTTTTGATACAGATTCATCGCGATCTACATGGATGTTACTTCGTGATTCACTCGCACATAGTCGATCTTGCTATCTTTTATGGCTTGCAGTGCTCGCACAGTATTCCTACGGAGCTCAAGTACATCTGACCGTACTGATGTGAGTAGGACGAGCCTTACAGCCTGGAAGAGTCATCTTTCACATTTGACAAGATAGCCGAGTTGTCGGTACACAGACAAATGGACAAGGCAGGTCTGACTGATGCTTGATACTTGATAGGAGCTGATCACAGGAGTTTGCATCGAGCGCTACCGTATGTCACATGTGTCGATTTCGACCAACAGCACACAAAAGCAAGGGATTCGTACTGTAGCCTTCCGAGTCGTCTAGAGACTCCACCGTTGGCGGCTCACTATCAGTGACCATCCAATGGTATCTGGTGTAGGATCGTGTGACGACTTCACTACGTTCTTATTACTCTTCGTTGAGGCGATACTGATGACAGTGAGAATCTCTAACCGATGCCGGTCAAAGTAGTGAACGAAAAATAGGCATCTCGGAGGGTCCTGCCGGATGTTCGCACATGCTTTAGCGCGTCCCTGCAACTCGTGGTACTTGTACAGTACAGGCCGCCGATTTGCGGGCAACCGGGTTACAGATTAGGGGTCGTAGGGTCTTGGGCAACTGACTTCGGCTTGCGGATCTCTTCCGATGACAACTTGGAAGTTATAGTGAGTACCTACTCGCTATACTTTACAGTAACGTCAGACGTGGCTCTGAGCATGAAACGTCGTACTTTGAGTTACCTCATCGCTGTGAGGTACATGTATTGATTGACAGAAAAACCCCAAGATTTGACAGGTGCGACTGCGGAGGCCTATAATTGGCTTGGCATAGCTACTTTATGCCAAACCGGTTATACTCAGAAGAAGAAAAGCAGGAACGATCGGCTGTGAGACTTGGTCCTCGTCAAACCACCGCTAGCCCATTCCTGTGACAGCAAGTATTCTGTTGTACTAGTAAGTGTACTGTAGTTAATCAGGCTTGTACAGTTTTGGCATCAAGCGCAAATGCACGAATGTGCTCGAAACCTCGGTCATCATTCTGGGCAGTCGTCAGGTACAAGGGACCCGCTTGCCTAGCTACCGCAACGTAGCGCGTACTTTAGCGTATAGCGTGCATGCTTGCCCTGCTCGCTGGCTGCTCTTGCCTCGCGATCAAGATTATTATTGCATCAGAGTGAAGGCACATTTACATACCTGCCTCGTTACCTTTATCCACAACTGAAACAACCACACCAGACGCGTATATATCGAGCCCAGCATCCTCTTCGCTTCCAAAACATACCACTCTCGACGCCCATCGACCGCTCACGTACACACACTTTCTTCCTTACCGCGTCACTCTGATGCACTTGTCAGAGCTGTCAAATCCGTCACAGAAGACTCTCCGCGTCTCTAGAACCGCTTTGCAGCTGCATCGAAAATTCTAGCTTCTTTGCTAACAGATATCACCATCTTCCGAGTATATTTTCTCAAACACAGTACGGACACATTGACTGCGGTCAAAAACGACCGACACTATGTCGACCTTTGTCGTCAGTCTGTAAGTAATCCCTTCGTGATTCTTATTTCAAGTTCACCAAATTAACTTTCACCCAAGCTTTCTGCCCTACACGGTCAATTTCTATGAAGAGACCGAGAAAGCACGCAAACCGCGCCCGGCCAGCAGACGAATGCCATCGCGCGTCGGGTCTGCTCTAGACATCAGAGAATTGACCAAGGCTAGTTCTCTACTCGATGGACCAGTGTCACCCGCCACGCCTGGCCACAGTCATGCGGATCTTTTGAGCCGTTTCGGTCTCGATGACGAAGATCCTCACAAACACTCCTACAAGCCAGGCAATCCTCGTGGTTTCGTTCGCAATGACGCTCACGTGCCAGATTGGGGTACTTCGCATCTTTTGAATCAGCCAAAATCCCGTGCCGACTCTTTCATTTCCGGATCAATTCTTGACTACGAGCATCAGAAGCAGGCGCAGATTGGCGATGTTAAGGGCTACGCTCAATCTCACGCAAAGCTTCCTCAAGGTATCAAGTCGAGACGGGAACGTACCGGCAGTCGCGATCGTTCCTTTAACGAAACTGCTGTTTGGACCGTCGAGCCAGCCATTCAAGGAAATGGAAGTTTGACTAATGCTGTCCGCTCAAGTTCCGAGTTGGAGGACTACCACAGAATCTTCGTCGGTAGTCTTGGCTTTCCCACCGATGCTCTCTCTGATCAGAAGAAGGAGGAGATCCATGGCCGCCTCGAAAACGAATACGACTCCCTCGTTACCTACATTACCGACAAGGACTTCAACGGCCACTACTCTCATTTCTGCAAGACCATGCTATGGCCGATCTTCCACTACCAAGTCCCCGATCACCCAAAGAGCAAAGCTTACGAGGACCACTCCTGGAAATACTACAAAGCTGTCAATCGAAACTTTGCCGACAAGATCATTGCAAGCTACAAGTCTGGCGATGTCATCTGGGTACACGACTATCATCTTTTGCTTGTCCCTGGCATGATCAGAGACAAGATCCCCGATGCACAGATTGGCTTCTTCCTCCACACTGCTTTTCCTTCCTCCGAGATCTTCCGCTGCTTGTCGACTCGCAAAGAGCTCCTCCACGGCATGCTCGGCGCCAACCTCATCGCCTTTCAGACTCGAGAGTATGCTCAACATTTCCTGTCCACTTGCAGTCGCCTCTTAGTCACTGAAGTCACCACCGCAGGCGTACAGCTGGAAAACCGCTTCATCAACGTCACGAGTCAGCCACTCGGTATCGATCCAAATGCTCTGGATAAGGCCCGGCAGGATCCCGAGGTTGTGCAATGGATCGAGGAACTGAAAAAGAAGTATCCTGGCAAGAAACTCATCATTGCCAGAGATAAACTTGACCATGTTCGCGGCGTCCGTCAAAAGCTCCTTGCCTTTGAGCTGTTCCTCAAGAAATATCCAGAATGGCGCGAAAAGGTTGTGTTACTCCAAGTTGCCACTGTCGCAACCGAGAACAACAACGAGTTATTGGCCGTTGTTGCAGACATCACTACTCGTATTGACGCACAGTACTCGACCTTGTCCTACCAGCCTGTCCAACTTCTTATGCAGGACATGTCCTTCACCCAGTATGTCGCTCTACTCTCGTTCGCCGACTGCCTGATGGTTTCGTCACTTCGCGAGGGCATGGGTCTGAATGCGCACGAGTTCATCTTCTGCCAAGACGGTGCGCTCACCGACAGAAAACATGGTCCCGTCATTCTCAGCGAGTTCACCGGCGCAGCCGCAGTCATTGGCAACCATGGATTGCTGATCAATCCTTGGGATTACCATGACTTTGCGGACAAGATCAGGATGGCCCTCGAAATGTCGGCCGAAGAGAAGGAGACTCGACACCAAAAAGCGTATGAGATTGTGACGCATTATACTGGAGCTCATTGGGCCAAGCAACTCCGTGCCGAGTTGCTTGAATTCTACAAGGAGCAGTCTGAACGCAACCAGCTCGCCATCCCTCGCCTCGACACCCGTGATCTCTGCGAAAAGTACAACCACAGTCAACGCAGGCTTTTCATCCTCGATTCCGAGGGCACACTGTCTGCTTACGGTCCTGACAAAAATGCCTTTTCTCAGTCTCAGGAGCCCATCTTTGATACTCTCAATGACTTGGTCGCCGACGAGAAAAACATTGTCTACGTAATGTCGTCACGTACTCCTGAGGAACTCGAGCGGGTATTTTCATACGTTCCTCGCCTTGGTCTCATTGCGGAGAACGGATCCTTCCTTCGCGAATACGGCTCCAAAAGCAAACAATGGATCGCTTTCCACGACTCTGACAAGGTGGAAGCCTGGAAGGCCGATATCAGCAAGGTGTTGAAGTACTACTCAGATCGCATCGAGGGCAGCTACATAGAGGAGCGTCATTGTTCTCTGGTCCTGCATTACGACCAGGCCGAGGATCCCGAGTCAGCACATGCACAAGCCGGGGATTGTGTCAACTATATCAACGACTCTTGCGAGACGCACCGCATACACGCCGTCCCCATTGAGCGTTCCGTCCTCATCGAGAGCATGGATTGCTCAAAGGGTACTGCAGCATCCAAGATCTATGACAGCTTGACCAAGAACCAAAACGTCCCGTCTGAGGTGGCACGTCCGGATCCAGACTTCCTCATGACGGCTGGAGACGACCGTGAAGACGAAGGCGTGTTCCAATGGGCCAACGGACTTTCTCAGCAAGGCATTGTTGAGAACGTGTGTACCGTCAGCATGGGACGCCGAAACACTCAGGCCAAAGCCACTCTGACCCAGGGGCCAGCTGGTCTTCTTTCCGCGCTGCAAAAGTTGACCAAATCTTCCAAAGCAAACCAGCCTGAGGACTACTTCAGTCGACCAGGCACACCATCAAGTAGAGCTTCTGGTGGCGCCGGATCGACCATCGCCGCTAATCTCTACTGGCATCACTAGGTCTTGAATTTTAAGATGGGTCTCATCACGCTTTACGATATCATATTCAACGGAACCAACGAGAAAACGAAAACAGTGCTTACAGCGTATGAGACGAATTAGGTTTGGAGCGTGGTTGTACGGCGCAAACAATGCGAGTATCGTTTACCGTGTTCGAGGGAACATGATGGGAGTTGTTTTTCCTTTTACTGCTCAGGCTGACTTGTATTGGCATCGAAGAGTATGCTGGCACTCTCCTTTGCAGACCGATACCCTATAGATAGATCTGTATTAATTATGACAATCCACGCTCTAGTCACTGACGAACGTGCAATGAACCAAGGACGGCGGCATGGAGAACATCGTAGTAGTATCCGTCGTTGGGGTATTTCATACTCGACCAAACCAACTGGGTAGTTCAACCACTGTCCATAACAAGATTGATCTAACTAGGCTTGAGCGTCTCCCACCCCTTGATCTCTCCACGACCAGATCCTCGTCCACTGACCGCCGCCTCGTCCTCGTCCATCAGATTCGTCTTCTTCGCATCGGAAGGACCAGAAGCGAGCCCAGTGCCCCTCCTGGGAGGCAGAGCAGGCACCCGCTCGTTCTTCAGTTCCTGCTCTCGGTTCCCCACTCGCTGAGTTGGAGGCACGATACCGCCTCTTGCCCCCACGGCTACGGCGTCAGTTCGCTGCGCTGTAGTGGCAGAGCGGCGTGGTGGAGGGAGAGGGGGCGTGGTCGTGGCGTCCTTTGTTGTCGCGGGACCGGAGGCGGAGCGGTTTGATGACGCAGAAGTGATTGCGAGCTGGGACACGGGTTTGGATACGGGCGACGTCAGGCCTCGGGGTCGCGTGGACTGAGCCGTTGATGAAGATGGGATCGGTGAGAGGACGGGTGATTGTAGCGTATTCGGCTTGGACGGCACTGGCGGAGCTGGTTTGCGGAGTGTGGATGTGCTGGAGGAGAGACGGGATGTTGTCGACGATACTGAAGGGGAGCGCGAGGGCAGTCGTGGTGGGAGAGGCTCGGTGCCTTTTGCGTATGGCGGTGGTAATTTCCGGGCGATTGGCTGTTGCTTCAATGGCTGTGTTCGCACAGATTGCGAGCGGAGAGGCAGAGATGGTTGGGTTGCGTATGAGCCTCGTGGTGTTAGAACCGGTTTCTCGACTTTCACCCAGTCCGGCTCACTTGTAGGCGCGAAGGGATTTGATGGCCGTGCTGGATTCATTGCATAGTCCGACCCGGGGGGTCGTACTGTCGAGCGAGCTCGCATGCCTGGATTCTGTTAGCACGGGCTGACGTGGCGATAGGAAGTGTTGCTGACCATTGTCGAGCCACCATTTGCGCTTATCTGAGCTTGGTGGCGGAAGACCTGCGCCGACAGTTTCGTACTCACCAAGATTATTGTCATCCCCGGCGTCAAGGATACTAGAATTGCTATTCACCGCAGCTCGTCGCGTATGGTACAACTCCTCACTAATGCGGGACTTGGTCTTCTCGTCGACCACGTTGATGGTACATTGGAAGGTTGCATATACGGGTCGATGGTCTGAAAACCGCAAGCTCGCAGTATCGTAATGGATTTGTCGAAGATTATTGCCCTTAAAAAGCACGCGATCAGTCCAAGCAGGAATGCGCGCCTTCTCGCTTGTGTCGTATTCATCTGTCCCATTGTCATATTTGTAGGTCGGTAGGAAGGTAATCCTCGCTTCGGAGTAGTGTGGGAAGGTTTTCCCGTGCACCATTTGAAGATTCAGCTGATCATTCTCATAAAGCATCTCGAGATCTCCAGCCCCGATTAGTTGTCGACATCTGTCATTATTCATACCGATTCGATAATTGAAGTCGCCCATCCAGATGATAGTGTCATGATCTTCGATTGACCTGTTGCGCTGGAAACGTAGCCCGTGACTGATGGTCCGGTAGTCCTGATTGCGTTCCTCGTAGTTGGCAAAGCCTGCCGCAAGATGCGCTGTGACAAGACAAATCGAAGTGTTGGCGACTTCCATACGAATAGCGACAGCGCCTTTATTTCCAGCCATGCCGGACATGCCAGTTTTCTTGAGGCTTCCCTCGACATTTTTGACAAATGGCAGTACACTTGCCTTGACAAAGACCGACAAGGAAGCACCGACGAGCTGACCACCACGAAGGAGAACATATTCTTCCGAGCCGTGACGCTGGGCATTGAGGTTGAGCGTCCTCTTAACAGCTTCTTCCCACGCTAACCTCACGTTAGGATCAGTCGACATGATTTGTTGCGGACTGAGTTCGACAATCTCCTGGAACCCAACGGCCACAATTTCTGGTTGCTGTAATGACTGATCTACCGGTGGACATAGCCAGGGCGAAAGATCCTCCTTGATGCCGTGCTTACGACCGTTAAGATTGAATGTGCCCGCAAGAACGTGTATGGATTTGGTGGACGTGTAATCAGCAGTGCGTTTGAGCATCTCAGCAGAAACGTAGTCGTTGATAGGATCAAATAGATGCACAGGAGCTTGACCCATGAGTCGACCGAGGAGCAAGTCGATTGTGTTTTGGCGACCCTTGTCTTCAAAGTTGTTGATATAAAGCCTGGTCGCACTCTTCCGAACATCGGCCAGGGCTCCTGCAAAAGACATCTTTCCAGACCGGGTAAAAGAAGACTTCAGAGCTCCAGTACCAGCATAAATCTTCGACAGAGCGTCGCCATTGTCGGCCCAAAGTGTGCTATGTCGTACCCAAAAGTCCTGGATGGATCGCTTCTCACTACGATGTCTTAGAAATTCTTCGAGAGCCATCTGGCTGATAATGGTCTGCACAAGGTTGGTTCGATCGAGGCAGTCCAGACAATTCGTTCGGAAGACACCTTCTTGCTGTAGAATGGGTACTGATCGACTCATAGGCATTTTTTCGCCGCCACCGGTCTTGGGTTCTTCGTCGACCTCTTCTGATAGGTAGTACACAAAAGCTTCTGCCGAGTCTTGCAGCCATCGTTTGATACCATGGGCCGCATCGTAGCCCAGGCCCCGGGTTTCGGCATGAAAATCGTAGTCTGTTTCGAGGAGATGATGATGCCCAGTAGACTCGTCTTTGTCCTCTGAACTCTGGTTGTTCAAAGGGCTGTTTCGGACGTGGTACTGATATCGCTTCGTGAGCTCGACCTCACCAGACTTTTCCATGCTGAGCAAATTGACAATGTGGATGGCTCCATACGTGGTCTCCATTTCGGCAAAATGTCTATCGAAAGCAGGCTGAGTCGCTTCAGCTGATCTGCTCAAGGAGATCTTCTGCTGACCAGGAGTAAAACCAGTGGACTGTTCCCAGAACATGGGTACACTCCCGCGCATCTGGACGTAGGAGAAGCACAATCCAGTCGGTGCAGTTAGGATCGTCTCTGTTTCCACAAAGTTAGCCACATTGCCGTCATCATCAATACCGCGGGCAATGAACCGTGTCCCCGCTCGTCGACAAGAAAGTCGTGAGATGAGCGTAACAGCAGACGGCCTGCCTGAGAAACTCGTATTGATGGGGGAGGAAGCGGCTGGTACGGTTATAGTCATAGCGAAACCTCGAATGGCAGAGGTAAGGATGCGTGACTCGTCCAAGGCATTGCGTTCCGAGTCCGAAAGCTTGTTACGGAAGTTGACCAGAGGCTGAATCATGAATGCATTCCAAAGGAATCCTCGATCCAAGCTGTCGAGTGCTATGGTAGCCGACAGTGAAGGTCTGGAGCTGTCAGACCGATCTCGAGTACAAGTCCGGTCGGTACTCACCTGTCTTGCACTCGCCTAGTCAAGTCGAAGTCGGCACTGTAGTAGAAGCTGCCTCCGCTTAGCAGTTTCTTCAGCGCAAGGCAAGGATGCTCCAGTTGAGGCTGACCAGGTCTCTGATCGAAACCCTCTTCATCCACGCCATCAGTCGAGTATCGATTGACTTGGTCAAGCAGCATGGAGTCATGATCGGACTTGTTGATGCAATCTGGACTGTATCAGTACTCTTGGAAATATGCTTATATTCAACCTAGATACATACGGAACTCAACCGAATTGATCTGCTGAACATGCTCGCCCGGCCGTACGCTGGCCACTCTAGACGCGGCATTGACGACACACAAGAAGATATCGCCAGCTATCGAGACCAGGCCAAGGGTTCCCAGCACAGAAAGTGATGATAAGTTCTGGTAGCCATCGAGATCCGCATCCTCGACGGCAGAGAGTTCGACAATGCATTGTGATTGTCCACCTGGTTGGCTGTCCAAGGATGATCTGGAGGCTCGAGCCTCATTGGTAGCGTTTGATGGATTGTTGCGGAATATTAGGACGCAGGTATCAGTGGCAAGGGCTACCGCTCGTTGAGGGTAGTCCCTCAGCAGCACGCGTATCGTCATTCAGATTGTCATGACATGAAGAGTCGTTTCGGACTTTCGAATGCCCAATGTTTGTTTCTGTCCTCGGTCTTGCGTTTAGAGCATCTCACGTGGCCACTTCCGTGTATAAATATCGACTCGGGATTCAGCCCGAAGCGGAAGACACACTTAATTTTCAAAATGTTGCGAGGATCCAACCAATTTTCGATTGATTTATATATATTTCTGCCCAGGCCGAGCAAAACAACATCCGTCAAAACCGCAAAAGAATAAATTGTTGCTGACATGAGTGGGGTTTGAACCCACGCCTCTCGCGAGAGCAGAGCGTCAAGTTTAGTCAACTAACTTAAATCTGCCGCCTTAGACCACTCGGCCATCATGCCTATCGAGCTGAGTAAGCACGATTTTGGAGTATATATTCGCTGGACATCGTGGGTGGGATGTGCAGCCATTCTCATCGCAAGGACAAAATCACACGAGATCCACAATGCATACAGTCAAGGTAGTTCTCTGTAGATAGCTTGGCCAAGAATTGGGTGAGTGCTACTCTGACAAACTAGGCATGCCCGAGGAACTCGATCCAATTAGAAGCGGACGTGAAAAGGCAGAAGATCCTGGACGGTTTATGAAAATTAATGCGATGCCTGGACCTTTCCTGAAAATTGTCAATACCAGAGGCGCCATGTAATCATCATGGCAGCTTCTGCATGCTGCGAACACGTCACACGTACTTATGACGACCGATGCACCGGCGAACATACATAGTATAACGGAACGTTGGCCTGGCAGGTCCTACCTCCACCACCCTGCTCGACTATATGATCGTGATCGTGATAGGCGCAATGTGAAGTTACCTTGCTTTGCGTGATGCTCCAAATCAGGCCGAACGATGTAGCAGGTTGCAGAGACTTTTCTTTGACCGTGTGTCACACATGATGAGTTGTTGTGTCATGGTGCAACCGGCGATCTTTGCTCGTGATGTTTCAAGCTCTTATGTTATCCCTCAATGTCTGTATTCGCGGTGACTCTTCCCATCCTCATCTTGAATGACAATGCGTTCTCTCTCTCTTCTGTAACTGGCCCCAGTCGCTCTAGGATCCTCGCCATAGCTTGATCTGGGCGCGTTACTTCTCCGCTCTCGACTGGTATCCGGTGGTGCTTGAACGTAACGGTATGTGTCGTATGGATTCGGGGGGTGTGTCCGCTCGCGGCGGTGTTCATACTCGCGATCTATGATGTCATATTCGCTGCGCGGCGCATTGCTAGGGGCTCTTGATCTTGATTTGACATCGGAAGGAGCTCGTGACCGGGATGCGGAGTGTCTAGAAGGTGCATGCGAATGTCGTGATTTGGCGGTTTTCGATTTTGTTCCCGAGGTTGATGAGCCACTTTCACTTCCAGAGCTCTCCTCCTCTACTTCTATTGTCTGCGAATGCGTGGGTTGCCTCACGATCCTTGCAGTCCCTCCATGCACGCTTTGCGCTGCCACACTTGGTGGTTGGCTATGATGAGCACTGTGATGTGTGCCATGGACACTCGGAGCTGGCTCTGGTGGCGGTGGAGGATGAAATGAGTGCACCGAGGGTGCGGCAGCAATGTAGGCTACAGACGCGCGAGGAGAAGGTCTTCGCTCTTCGATGATGATTTGGCGCGTCGAACGACGAGGTGAGAGTTCACGTCTTCGAATAACGCGTGTTGGTAAACGACGCTCGTCCTCTTCTTCTTTGACGCTAACAAAGCACATGGTGTCGTTCGAAGATGTCGGTAAGATCAGCCAAGGCAAGGTCGGAGAAAGAAAAGAATAAATGTACACAGAACAGATAGATTCGAGGATAACCTACATTGCGCTAATACCTCCACTCGGGCGTAGGCCAAACCTGTTATATGCATGGTTGCATCAGGTCGTGTGTCCTCGTTACTAGGCCAGATTGTTTGCTGATTGTCAGGGTGGCTTATGGCTCAATGGCGGGACTCGATATTAATCCCGGAAATTGATTGGCGACCAAGATATTCCAGCCCAAGGCGCCCTCGGTTCTGCTCGGGTCTCGAGCATTGGTATCATGTTGATAGGTTCGGAAGACTACCAAGTCAAGCTTCGAGAATGATTCGATAGCAAGCGCGCGAAGCGGATCACGAAAGGGTGCGTAGGGTGAGTTTCAGAAGTCGAAAGGTTTGGTCCACGGTTTGAGACAAGGGTCGAGAAAGGGTCCCGGACTGTCGCATGGTGTCGGCAAGAACCGACGTCATGCAGCCGGCTGCCGGCTACCTAATTTTAAACCACGCTCAGTCACTTCAATAATCTGGGGTCATTAGGGACCAACTCACCTTACATGTTATTCTGGCACTCTCGACCTCCCTTTTCGTGATTGATGCGCGTCGATCTGAGCTGATGCATCTCGCGGCTTGAACCACTAAATGCAGAAGCATGGGCGCGACCTCAGCGCTAAAGGTCAGAGGACCAGCATTAACGGACCAAGACCTTCAAGTAGACGGGACAATGACCATGTGCTGGCTTCACTGCGAGCAACTCAAATCGTCACCTCGAAGCCGAAGCTGCCGACTGGTATGTGGCCTCTAGGATTGTATGCAAACGTCCGCGATACTGATGCGCCCAAGACCTCATGAACGTATTACTCGACTATCTCCCACCGAGCGACCTGATAAGATGTGCACGTGTCTCGAGGCGCATGCAGGAGTTAGTGTACGATGAATCAAGATGGATACATAGATTAAGAGCTATGGGTGTCTGGAATGAACACGAGTCTCAGAATAACATTGACACTGTTGCACAGAGGACACTAGGCGGTGCCCAAGGCAGCACCGGAATTTCTGGCCATAGACGACAGAGCACGACATTGTTTGACGCTGGAGTCGAGGAGGTGAGATATAGAAGATCGCTGGAGCAACCAAAACCACTGCCGAAGCGAGGCAGTCTCATGGACGGATTCGACGACTTGACAGTATCCGGCGACAATTCAAGGAGTAGGGCCGGCTCCGTAGATCCGTCTCTTGCACTTAGTGTTTTGAAGAAGGCTCGACCAGTCAAAGGCCGTGCACGTCAAGAGTTTGGAAAAATTCACGGGGTCCTCAATCCTTTTTACATCGATGCCACCAAAGCAAACAGCTCTACGGAGCCCCTGATGTTCCGGATATACAAAGAGCCCGAGCAACAAGGTCAGATACTCGCCAACGTCCGCGCATTTTCGAAATGTGATACGAGCTACGGATGGTGGGCTCGTATCGAAAGACTCAAAGACACGACTGATATATTTGAGAACGCAATCACACGCCAATTTGAACAAGCATATGACAGTCATGATGCACAAGGCATGCGTCAATGTGTAAATGTGTCTATTCTTCTGGACGGAGGTGTAACGGCGACGAGTGCATTCATATCGCGGCATCCCTTGATGCTTCGGACTATGAAGCTGGCGAGCCCAGAGGACAGCGTTGACGGCGTTGCACCGGGCCACATCGATCTGGGTCCATCACGTCGCTTTTTCGAGCGGCTTGCAGGCATAATTGCGGATCAATCTTCGCTGATTGACCAAGTCTTCCCGCTTACCATTGACGTGTTAACGCCGTTCCTGGACAAGTTATGCCAAGGCATGATCCAGGAATTTGTGAACTCAGTCTTGGATTGTGCGCACCAACGAGGTCGAGAGACGTATCTGAAAGCCATGTCGGGAGTGTTTGAGCAATGTATGCGCTTTGGCATCTCTGTTCAACCTACCAAGGCTTCTCTCAAAGACTTTAAATCCCGGTTGCAAGCAAGGCTTTTCCGCTGCTTTGAGCCGCACATCGATCTTTACCTAGCGGAAGAGCTTGCATTCTTCAAGCAGAAATCGCAGGATGAGGTAAAGCAGTGGGGAAAGGATCTGACCGAGCAGGAAGCGCGTGCGGAATCATTCTTCATGTCAAATGTCAGTCGGCAGGCTGCAAAACGTGACTTTTTGTCATCGTTCAAAAAAGTGGTCATGATGCCCGTCAATGCGTTGCCTGCCTTCCCTCTTGCTTCGAACAAAGCTGCCGCACAAGCTGCTGTCGCAGACTCGAGTTCGGAGAAATCCACATCAAGTCCAAACACCCCAAGCCCTGCAAGCGGAGCGTTCCAGAAGCACCCTTCGGAGCCACCAACTACCGAGTTGGCTGCCAAAACAGCCATCATGAACTCTAGACTTGAGGGGATCAAATCGTTGTTTAGTATCGAGGTTGCTCTGAATCTTGTGCACTACGCAAAAGCTGCCATAGAAAGAACAGCTGCATTTGTCCGCATACCAGACAGCCCGTATGCTAAGGCTGCTCAGGTGCAGTGTGAGGCTGTCTTTATCTCTCTTCTTGTCATACTCGGTCAGGAGCATATCAAGCCAGGCTTTGATAAGGCAGTGGGCCACCTGGGTACCTACAATCCGCGAGAGGTGAAAGAGATGCGCAGTCAGCAGGAGGTTGCCAACTTGGAGAAAGGCATCGGTGTTGAGCCTCTGGTGACTTTTCTAGAGCTGGTCAACGTCGGCGATCTGATCCAACAAATGGTCGACGTCTTCTATGCTCAAGAATTGGTTGCGGCGAACTTGACCGAGCGGGATGACTTTTTAAATCCCGCAGCGAAAGAAAAGAAACACTTCGAGCAGATGCTTGATGAGCGTGTCGCAGCTGGTATGAGCAAAGGTATTGATGTTCTCATGGATGAGGTCGAATACATCTGCGCCACCACCCAATTGGCTACGGATTTCAACCCAGAAGCAGCGGGCAAAGGTGCTATGGCTGGCGGTCTTGTTGATATAGGCACAAGCGTGACCGCGAGGACAGTGGTAGAAACCATTAACGGGCACACAAGTATGCTGGTCGGAAGTACAGACAAGCACATGCTGGATGTATTCAACCAGGAAGTTGGCCTCCGACTTTTCGGCACCATTTGCAAGCACATCAAAAGGCAGCGAATCAGTGTCGACGGTGCCATCAAGCTGATCAGGTAAGTCATATATCTCGGCGAAAACCAGAAACGAAGCTGACGTTGGTATAGTGATATAAATCACTACTCTGCCTTCATCACCACTCTCCGCCAAAAACCATTAATACCGTACTACACCGCCTTGAGAGAGGTTTCACAGATCTACCTCATCGACTGCAGTGGACCACTGGATAAAAAAGGACAAAACGTGCGCGCCAAAGAGCTCGCTGCCATCATCGCGGACACGGACCGGTATAAGGGTATCTTTCCCGCCGAAGAAGTTTATGAATTCGCTGAGAGGAGAGCGGATTGGTATTCGGTTAAAAGTCATGTCGAAAGGGCCATGTATGGTATTGGATGCATTGTCATGTAGATACTCCTGGACTGAATGCCACCGTCCAGATGCAATTGCGTCGTATTGTGCCTTCGACTTCAATCGCGGACCTGCCGTGTCCGGCATAACGTGAGACTCTGTGCTCACGTGCCTTTATATTCCTGCATCCTCCTTTTTGATGCCTGTATCAAGCTCGCCATTTACGTCCTTCGATACGCGCAATACTCGTCTGACTTATCTAGTGACTCAATGTACTTCTGCCCTTCAGCTTCCTCTTCTTGAGCAGCTTTCTTCCTAATCTTGTCGTCACCCGGCTCAAAAACCCGTGTCTCCGTTTCCGTACAAGGTGTGAAGGATCGTATGTATCTCTCTTCGCACCGCGAACCTGCGTCGCTGCGCCGAGTCCTGTTAATACCGAGCCATTGTTCTGCGATACTGCCGAGGGAAAAGATGTTTGTGCGAGTATCGATGTGGTCGGTGATTCAAGATTCGATCGGGGGACTTGCGGTCGACGGAGGAGAGGTGAGGTCAGAGATGTGAGAGTGCGCGATTGAGATTGTCTGAAGAATGTGTCAGCGGAATTGTGGTATGGACGTGGAGGACGTACGATGAGCGGAGGAATGAGATGGTGGGCTTGCTAAGGGTTTGTGTGGTAGCTCTCGTGCTAAGAGCGAGGCGCTGAAAACTGCAGCGGAGACAGAGCATGATTGCGGTATCTATGACTTGGACCGCAGTCGTCTGGGAAGAATAGCGCAAGAACACAGGACTGTCGATGATGCGACGGATTGGTGGTAACCTTGAAGGCTCAAGAATTCCCATTAGTGGACGTTCGGCCGTCGAGCTCGTTGCGCAGTTCCACCAAAAATTCCTGGATCGGATTCACTTGGCCATTATCTTTAGATGTTCAATTGATTACAGTAAAGCAGAAGCTCGACTTCGCCAAAGCTGCGCTTAACGTGCGCTATAACTTTCGATTCCGTTATTCTGATCTCCTATCTGGCACTTGAAAGCGACACATACTATTAAGCTCGCCCGAGCCTCAAGATGAACAGACGACGCGCATTTCCCCCGGCGCGGCCTGTCAAGGCCGTCCCTCTCCCACCCAATGTCGCCCTATCCACCCTTCAATCTTTCCTCACCGCGACCGAGAAATACCCTCACCTTCACCCTGATTCTCTGATTCAACCGGGCGGGGTGAACTTCGCTTCGTCAGGTAATGGGCCCACCGGCGGGCTGATCCTGCATCACCTCCGACGCATTGCCGCAGGGCTGAACGGCGAGTCACTGATACCGGAACCCGACGACATATTCACTCTATACCCTGAGACCAGACATAGCGACGACACGAGACTCGACGCCGAGATTCGCCGGGAATTGCTCCCTAGGAAGAGGAAACCAATGAACGAGCTGGACGAATTTGGGACGCCGCGGAAGAGCGCGATGAAGAAACCAAAGATCAAGATTGAGGATGCAAATCTGGACAGCGAGGGAGAGGTACTGCAATCCGCGCACAATGGCAGCAACTTCGATCCCTGGGGTGGTCAAGAAGATCCGGAGCAGTTTAGGCTGAAGCAGGAGCCCTTAGTGGGCGATATCGGGGAACCGGACCCTTCGCATGGAAGGGAGACTGGAGCGACACAGCCACCAACGGTTATGGCGCATCAGGACGTTGAGAAGATGGAGACGGGCCCTTCACAGGCGGAGAAGGAGGTGCGGAAAATGGAGAAAAAGAAGAGGCTCAAGGAAGAGAAGAGGGCCAGAGAGATCAAACGAGCCGGTGGTTGAGGTGACAAAGAACTGTTTTATGACATTACGACCAGGGGACCATCTGAAAATGGTGTTCCTCGTTCATATCTGTTGTACAGGGGGTATCCATAAGAGCATATCTAGAGCTCCGACTTCTCAGAAGTCTTTCCGTTTGCCTCCGCGCCGCCGGCAACTTTCTCGGTGCTAACCCAGCCAATAGCCTTCAGACGCTCGGTCAGGATTGGGTGAGAATAGTGATAGCTAGAGTACAGCCAGTCTGCGTCCATCGAGGACAGATTCTGGACTTGGAGCTTGATCAAAGATGAAGCAAGTTCGTGCGAGTAGCCGAGCTTGTAAGAGAAGTTGTCTGAACACAAATTAGTCGACTGTAGGAAGAAAGCTCGAGATAGGAAACATACCAGCCTCGAATTCCATCTTCCTTGTCAAGACATTCATCAAGAGCTTTATGATAGAATCTGTTGGCGACAATACTTCGTTGAATAGGATGAACCCGATCATTGTCGGCTGCTCGCTGTAGAAGCCGAAAGATTCGTAAAGTGATCTATTGCGAATGAAGACGGAGAAGAGAGCGAACATGAAGAAGAGGTGGAATTGGGAGATGGCGAGCAACTTGGTCGTGTGACCCATCTTCCAGTGGCCGAGTTCATGAGCGAGGATAGCCTCGACTTCTTTGGTCGACGACTTCTCGATCAACGTGTCGTAGATGACTATCTTCTTCTTCCAAGGCAGACCAGTAAAGTAGGCATTGCTGTGAGCGCTGCGCTTGCTGCCGTCAATGACCTGCAATTCAGATAACGGGAACTTGAGACGTTGAGCGAGCGCCTCGACAGCGTCCTTGAGTGATCCTGGTTCCAGTGGGGTGAGCTTGTTGAAGATGGGCACAATTACGATTGGATAGATTGTAATGGCGAAGAGCTGTACAGCCAGAGCAAAGACCCAGAGGTAGTAGAAGAAGGAGTCGCCAGTCTTTTGGATAATCTTAAGGAATGCCCAGCCGAGAGGAACACCGAAAGCAAGACTCAATGCCTGGCCCTTGAGCAAATCCGTAAGCCAGAGACCAACCGTCTGTTTATTGAAACCATATTTCTCTTCCAAAACAAAGTGGTAGTAGTAGGATAGAGGCATGCCGAGGATAGCTTCAATGAACGACGATGCGAAGACGAAGACGAGAGAATGACCGATTTCTCCCTGTAGACGTTGTGGAAGGTATTGAGTCGCCCAGATACCAGCAAGAGCCCAGAACCTTGGGTAGACATCGTAGCGAATGATCGAGAGAGACTTGATTTGAGAGATGAGACCAGAGACGAAACCGAACTTGGCTTTGGCGCGACCATAGTCCTGGTGGTGTTAGCGCAGATCCGAGCAGAGAATGATATGTGATTTTGACTTACTTGACTCTTGTCAAAGGTCTTCTGGTCAACCTCGTTCTCCAATTGCTTGGGAATCTTTTTGCCCTGCAGGACTCGGTACTGTCTCCATGAAAGGAAGTTCTCCAGGCAGTATTGTCCGATGCTAAATGTGATGATCAGAGACTTCCAAGGGAAATTGGGCCTGTCGAGCCAGCCGGCGAGGTTCCGTAGGAGATCCATGACTCTTTCACCAGTGAAGAGAAGAGCGCGAACAGAGTAAAGGAGAAATGTATGCGGCTTGAGATGAAGTGGGTGACATGAAGCGTCGAGTCACGTGCGCGCCATTGTTGCTCCGCTGATCTGTCATAATCGTCAGGAATCACATGCGTCGAAAGGTTATTATTAACGGTTTTCGGGGACTACCACTTCGGCGTCAACCAGCTATCCTCTCCGACATCTCGCTTCTGCAGACATGAATGCTCTGGTGTACTCAGCCAATCGGCGCACCAGGTAAGCGTTCGTCGCAGGCCCTACACCGGTAAAGGTTGGGCTGGGTTGTCGGCTGGAGCTGGGCTGCAGCGACCAATCTGAGGTCATTCGCACTTGTCGGCGCTTAGTAGCGCGACGGGCATCACTGCGCTTCATTGTGAGTTTGACGCGGCCTGGTGGTCAGTACCTACATTAGCAGCCCGTATACCACTACCTGCAGGTACTAAAACCACTTTCAAACTGGTCTGTCTGCTCAGCTTCGGTATCCTGTCGCATCGGTCGAAGCTCCTGCGCTTTCTTATCCTATGCACAGCTTCGACAAATCCCCTCCATTAACTTAGCTTACCACAGAGACACCGTACAGGACAATTGACACAAACTATGGCCGAAGACCAGTACCATCGTCGACAAGACGATGAGCTATTCATGCCCCAGGCTGCTGCCGCCCCCGACTCACCAACAATTGGTCCTCTCAGAATCACCAAGACCAGCTCTCCCCCTTCGGCCTCGAAACCGCCCCGATTCGGAAACGCTCCACAACAATATCAACAGCCACCGTATCCGGATGACCGTCCACGGGTGTCTCCTCCGCAAGGTACACCAAGTGGTGAGCGCCCACGGGCTGCGAGTCCGTCAGACGAAGCGCCGGACAGAAGAGCAGGTACACCACAATCTCGGTACAAGTTCACCGCGGATGATCCGAACAGGCCGTCCTTGTCCGCATTCTCGCACCCTCAGGTGCGTCAGACCGCAAGACCAACGGAAAGCAGAAAAGAGACGACCAAGCCTCTGCCCGATTCGCCAGGTCCAGAAACACCAGACAAGGATATCGATGGTCCTGCATACCCACATACGGATAGAGACTCGTCTCAAAGTCCTATCCCCTTCCTAGATTATGACAGTAATCCAGATCTGGTCGACGATCACCCTGGTCCAGTCGATGCAACAGCTAGTCAACTCCACGTGCCAGAACCGCAGAGCATCAACCGACTAGGCTCGACGGCATCAGTATCTACCACACGCGCCTTTCGTGGATCACCGCCTCCTCCTGATACGCCCCTTACTGGAAGACCGTCCGCCAATCGTTGGGCGGCAACGTCACCTCCTACAACATCTAACATCCACGCTCAGGGTGCGGCAGCAATGCAAAGAGCAAGTCCGTATACACCAGCAGCTTCGAGACCTGCGCAACCCTCCCCAAACCAGCAGTATCAGACGCCGCCTATGCAGCAAAGGCGCTGGAGTCCTACAGAACAGCCTGATGATCCCCGTGGGCCCACTGCGGTGTACGAGGGTAGCTCGGAAGTCCCTCTCGGCACCTCTGCTCCGTCTCCTCAGACGGTGCGTGCGGCGCAACAAGCCACTGCCCTTCAGAACGAAAGCCAGCAACCAGCTCGATATCTTACTGGACAGTCAATGCTCACTGGTCAAGACTTCAACCGGTTGAATATTTCGGAAGAGCCGCCTCCGGCATATTCGAGCGTATCACAACCAGGCCAAAAAGCGACACCGGGAGCTGCTGGCGCGCAGGCATACGCTACTGACAAGCGTGCAAGTTTCGCTGGGCAAGTGCCTCTAGGTGTTCAAGCCCAGCCGATTGCCACGCAGGATCCTAATATGGCGCGGCATCCTGCGTTTGCAAACGAGCCACAACCCGCGCAGATCATGGCACCTACGCATCCAGCCGCAGCGGGGTTGGCTCCAATCGAGATTGGTCAAGCGTCGGTTCAGCAACAGAATACAGGTCCAAGCCTGGGTTCACCTCCGCCCTTACCTGAAGGCTGGATCGCTCATCTCGATCAGAACTCAGGGCATTACTATTACATTCATCTACCCACACAATCGACGCAGTGGGAATTTCCGAAGGGACCCACCCCATTGAACTTGCAAGAGCCGATGTCACCGACAGGCACTGTGACGCAGTCGATTACTTCCCCGGTCTACGGATCTTTTCAGCAGCCTGTGATGTCTCCTGGTGTACAGTCGCCTGGCTACCCTACAGCACAGTACGCGACTTACCGAGATAGTATGGCAAGTATGGCGAGCGTGGCCAGTCCCACTGCAGCTGCCTTTACCGGACCGCCTCCCTCTGCAGGAGTAGACATGTACAAGGTAGCGCCTTCAAATGGCGTATACTTCGGTCCGTTGCTGCGTTACACCAACATTGACCTGGAACGCAGTCTCTGGCTGGGATCAATCTTGATCATCACAGATGTTCCACATCCTCCCACTATTCACATCCATCAGAGCGTGGACCTCTCTCCCAATCCTCGACAGCTGAAAGCAAATCCGATCTATAGCCACCAGAGATGGCTCTTCTATAGATATGACGTTGACGTGCTCATGGATGAACATCCGACAAAGTGGACATATGCGGTCACATCACATCTTGGTTGCACGAGGTTCGAATTCTTGGTAGCAGGACGCTACGAGACAAGTTGGAGATTTATCACGCACTCTGGAAATGATTTCGCCCTTAGCGTAAATGCTAATGAGCGTGCAAAAATCGGAGGAGTCAACCTCATGTGGAAAGACGTATTGCAAAAGCATCAAGAATGCGGTGGCTTTCACGCACAGCTGGGTCTAGGTGGTCAGATTTATGCCGACAGATTATGGCAGGACGTTCCTGCTCTGAGGCAGTGGACAACAACGAGCGGGAAGGAGAACCGCAAGAACGCACCATGGACTGCGAAACTCGAAGAGGATGTTATTCACGCATATTTTCATTATTACACCAGTCATTTCGATCAAGTTCATCTTCGAGAGGCTTTTGCGCAGATACCCCACGTCCTCACTGTGGACGATCATGATATGTAAGCTAACAGAAGGAGTCTTTTGATCACAAGTACTGACGTTTTGTAGTTTTGATGGATACGGTTCTTATCCAGACTACATGCAGCAATCGCAGATGTTCAAGAACGTCGGACGCATCGGTATTGACATGTACCTGCTTTTCCAGCATCACACGACTCACGAGATCCTCCGCAATGTGAACACCGACTTGGACCTGTTCACCATCACTGGTACCGGATGGCACTTCCTCAAATACCTTGGTCCAGCAGTGGTTGTGGTCGGACTGGACACACGATCCGAGCGTACGCTCAACCAAGTCATGGCAGGGCCAACATACCAAGGGTTGTTCCCCAAAGTTGCAACATTACCACCAAGTGTGCAGCATTGCATTTGGATGATTCCAGTGCCAATCGTTTATCCAAGACTACACAGTGCTCAACAAATTGCGAACACCGTCACTCAGGGCAAAAAGGCAGTCACCGGAACGTTTAACATGCTCGGTAAAATGACAAGCTCTGTCGCCGGTATTGTCGGCGCGAAAGAAGTGGTCAACGACGGCTTTGCGTCGGTCAAAAAAGCAGTAGGCAAGTCCGGACTGATGAGCGGCATGCTGAACCCCTTCGGTGAACTCGACGTGCTCGACGAACTGCGCGACATGTGGACCCACGAATCCAAGGATCTCGAACGAACTTATATCATCCGCACCCTGCAAGGAATTTCGCACAACAAGTGCCTCCGCATGACTTTCCTCTCCGGCAGCGTCAATTGCGCCGGCGCGGGCCTCGTGCACGACCCCTCGCACCCGTCTGACCACAAGACGATGTATCAACTTATCAGCTCGTCAATCGTCAACGCGCCTCCCTCGGCCATGGTTCTCCGGCTTCTTAATACTGATCCGAAGAGTGCCATCTTTATCCCTCCAAATGGCAAGAGGTCAGTCTACTCGTCAACTACACCACAGCCGGCGACAGACACGAAAGAAGACATGATGGAGATCTTTGTTGCGGATCCGAACGGTAGCGCACGGGAGATGAAGCGCTTGATGGGAAGGCGGAATTATGTTGCAATGGTCGCCTATGATCCTGAGGTTGTGCAAGGATCGTTCGAACCTTCTACTCCGGGCAAGGGCAGTGGACGGCTTAGTCTGGCGGCAGACTTCTTGGTGCAGAGTTCGGACGGGCAGTATGGTGGCACGGTCAAGTATGGGCCTGTAGTCATTCCTAGTCTAGAGTGGGGGCGGTAGATGGATCGTCACTAGGTTTTCGATAGACGAACCACGATTGAGCGTTCTAGCGTTGGTATAAGCAAGACCTTTCAAGTTGCCATTTTCTTAGTAGTGGACCCGGGCTTGTTTGAAGCTATCTCGATGAGTATTGACTATAAACCGCTGTGTTTTGGGAGAGTGAGGGAGTCAGGTGCCTGATCCGTTTTTGCTTGAGATGCACGATACCTAATCTCCACGACGAGCGTGTGGATGCTGTTCTTGTGAAGAGCTTGATAATCGATTCATTCGATTCGTAAGACCTTTTTCCGCAGACGTATTTTTCTCTTGCGCCGCCGACCGCTCCAGTAAGTTCGTGCTTGTTCAGGCATCGAGCAGATCTGTTTTCAAGATGCTGTGAGAACGGATGATCAGGACGCGAGCGGTCTCGCGTTCGAGTATTTTCGAATGCATCTCGGGGGTTAGGTGGCGATCCTTCCCATAGCACGATTTCCCGCAATCAGAAGGTCTTTTGTGGTCGTAGCGAGCACCCGGACATGCCCAATCAGGCCCCTTCGTCTTGACCACGTTGATCTCGATGTGATCGGAGTCAGAATTGTAGAGCTCGACCTGCGAAGCGCCCAAATCTTTGGGGTCGAGACACTGGTAACTCAAACCGTGACGAACAGCTTTCTTGTACCTATAGTGCTGTCAGACAGAAGTCGCGAAATGGCTGAGTAATTAGGTCTTCGTACTTCTGGTCCCTGATCCATCTGGCAAGGTCGTTCAAACCATAGTAGCAGGCCATATGGTAGACCGATGCATATTTGATCATATCAAATCCTTGCTTCGCGTCCCAGATCAAGGGCGTTTGGTTGTGTCTCAGGAAATCCAGAATATACCGGAAAGAGTCAGGATCTGCATCCAAGAATAGTTTCTGCGGCTTGGATTCTTCGCCTGATGCTGCATTGTCGGTAGATATAGAGGCGGCGTAGGGGTTCCATCGCTGGCTGAACTTGGCAGCAAGGACTGGACTGGTGTTGAGTACGCCCATTGTGGTAATGAACACTTGATCGCCAACTTGGAGATGGACGATTGACGTGTCTCCTGTATTGTACGCCATTGTTCGTTTGTGGTATGAGGGGTTCTGGGGGTGAGCGGATGGAAAAATGGTGGAGAGAGGGAACTAGGGCTCTATGAAGCAAGAGGAAAGAACTGATATGCCAAGCATGGACGCAGACGTGTGAAGTGAATGTCAAACATCATGGTGAGCGTAACGAAGTGATCGTATGAAGTGAAGTGTGTCCTCTATTCACATGACATATCGATGTTCAAGGCTGCAGCTAGTATGAGCCCCATTAATTGAGATGATCAGTCTGGACCTGGAGTGCAGTGCATCGCGCTTTCAAAGGCGGGAGAAAGAAGATATCCAATTGAATTCTATAACCTATGATTGCTGCCGTGTCGTGAGCAGCAACCGGCGATCCTGTATACTTATTGTGACTTCTTGGGTTTGTTCATAGCGTCCATGTCGCGTCCATTGACTGTAGCATACATCCACTGCAGACAGAAGGTGCTAAATGTCATTGTGGCGGCACTTCCAGCGAACAATGCCATGCGGCCATAGTATCCAGCTTCGTCGAAGATAGGATAGGCGTAGAAACCATTGTGCCTATAGCACTCTTCGGTCCAGAACCAGTATGAAATGGCGATGAAGCTACTGAGGGCTAGCGTAGGGAGGGCGGAGATGCCGTACGGGGGTGAGAAGAGCAGCAGATCGATAATCAGGCTGATAGCGGGGACGGCATGGAAAGACAGATCGGTCTCAAGAGCAAGACGAGGTGCCCAGTCAGGTAGTACAAGTCTGACATCGATGGCTCGGAGACCCCAGTAGAGCAGAGAGATGAGACATGCCAGAGGGGATGATCCGACAGACAGGATATTTTTCAATGTGTAGAGTCTGGTTGACAGAGTAAGATCGGCGAGAAGACCGACAAAGAAGGTCGCAGTAGCGAGAAACAAGCCGATAATTGTGAGATATTGAAAGTGCCAGCCATATGCTTGGTTTCTGGAGGCATGTCAGTTCATGCGGTCGTGTGATCAATACGAACACGACAACGACCTACATCTGATTAGGATGGTTGACCAGATAGGCGAACGAGTATGCAAAACTCGCCAATCCAGCAAGCTAGATAATGTTTTTAGTATCTTGCCAGTCTTGTGGCATAACCTTAGCACGTATGTACTCACGTGCAACAGAGCAGATGCATCTCTCGAAGGCGATGAAAGTCGCTGTAACGGATGCCTCCGCGTCATGTCCTTTGCTAATTGGTCCATTTGAGTCATTATTGTGTGTATGTTTCGGGCTGGAGATGCTCCCAATGTAACAACAATTGAACGATGCTATGCAGTGGGCGAAGGTGGATTGGTTTTCGAAGCAAGATGTCCTTTCTTCACGAAATTTGATGGTTTATTGTTAGTCAGGAACCGTTCGAGTTCTTTGGAAGTGGAGTGAATTGAGAAGCACGTGTGTGGAGAGCAGCATCGATCATTACGATAGCGTTACATCATCTTTCTAGAATATTACCTTACATGTAATGACTTGCATGCTTCTTGAAGCGTGGATGAGACAACCTCACGTCGAGATTGATATTCAGGGACTTCTTTGACGATGTCTGCTCGTGCTCGCGATCTCGACAACCCGGCAAAATCAAACACGCAGAGAAGGAAGGTGTCCGTGGTCGTACAATGAACATGCATTGGGAAGGCACGTCTGCCAAGCCTGACATGTGACGACTGCAGCTTCCTCTTAAGCGCCAAGATACCCGGAGATTCCGCTTATCTATGCAGAATCCGCCGAATTGGGTATAGGGAGATATTTGATTACTGATATCAAATAATGTATGCTACTGTAAGATATACATGCAATGGTTGTCGGTACCTTGCAGGGCTGTGAACATCTTTGTCGTATCTCTAACTTGAAAGCTGGGCCGATCTCACCAGCACCACCACTGCCTTTTGCAATAGCATGCATGGTGCCCTGGTCGCGTTCCTACTGCCCTTTACATGACCCCTAGATACCCGAGCCGGAATGAACGTGGGGATGATACATCAATCTCTAGTTCCATCACTTCGTTTTGATGCCTCGACCACGAGTTCCTGGCAGCGCTGAGCCAAAGAGGAGAAGTCGCACCGGATGCTGGCCGTGCAAATCACGCAAGATCAAATGTGACGAAGCTCGCCCGCAATGCCAGAACTGTCTGAGGCAAAGCGTGCAGTGCGACTACAGTGTGCGCCTGAACTGGGCTGGTCGTTCCAAGAAGAGCCAGGATGAGTCTACGTTTTCTGTCACTGCCGGAGGCACCTCTGTCGCACCGTCTGCATCATCATCATCATCATCAACAACTTTGCAAAACAGTACTGCTGTGTGGAACGCGGATTCGACTCGCAGACAGAGCGATTCCTCCAACAGCGCCCCGATGACCCACGAGCAGTCGAGTGCGGTTCCACTGTCCCGACAATGGCAACCACTTCCGCTCTTCGACAGAACAGCACTTCCCTCAGACTTGCCGCAGCAGCCTCAGCTACCTTCCTTCGCTCAAGTCTCGAGTCATGCAGTATCAAGCCCTGATGTGGTGCTACCACCATTGTCGCGTCCCGACTTCTCCTGGTCATCTCAACATGCTAGCAAACGTCTCAAGTTGAGCCCGCTCGACCCGGCTCATGCCTCGTACGATAGAGTCTTTGCTCGGCCTATGCTTCCTGAAGGTACCGTGAGTCCGGCCCATTTTGATCATCCATCGCCTGCATCAACCCACTACACAAACCAAAGCGTTAATGGCCTCTTGGGCACACCCATGACACCTGGCTCATCAGTCCCTTCCGAAGACGCCCCTAAGACCACTGTTCGCAGTAGTGCCGGCCTGTCAGTACACGAACCGACAAAGGTCCGCAGATTGTCTGTCAATTCACTTCTTTCTGGGCCCCCGGGTGACGATGGCGCTAGCTCCTATTTCAGACCTACTCCCTACCGCAAAGTCCTTGATGACGGCTTCCTCGCCTACGGTTACGACTATGGTCAACCGGATCTTGATATCCCGAGAAATGACGACAAAAACGCCATTGTTCCGCAAAGTCCAAGCAGTACTCGAACTGTTAGACCGGACACTCTGGATGCATCGACGTCTGTTGATGAATACGCCACACGCCCTCAGGCTTTTGAGCGAGGCGGCTACTATGCACAGCCCGTTCAGATCAAGATATCTCCACACCTTGAACCCTTACCACACTATGTCACAGAGAATCCAATGAACTTACTCTACTTTCATCACTTCCTCAACCACACAGCCCGAGTTTTGGTCCCTCTCGATTGTGTAGAGAACCCCTTGAGGAAGGTCCTCCCACAGAGTGAGTATCAGTTGAATGTCTGATTCCTTCGTACTAACGTGACTTTAGTGGCTTGTCGAAATGCTAATGTCATGAATCTACTTCTATCCTACTCGGCCTCCCATCGAGCCAGACTGCTCGATCAGCCGGAACCGGCCAACAGAGTTGCTCTTTGGGTCCGCGATGTGTTTCCAGATCTACGGACCGCTCTTTCGTCTTCTGCCCCTATTCCGGACGAAACACTCGCTACAGCCGTAATGCTCGCCTCACTCGAGATCATATCGCCTAATGCGTTCGGTGTTGCAATCACATGGCAAAGTCATCTTCACGTTGCACGGTCTATCATAGAGTCCAGAGGCGGCATTTACAAGCTCAGTCACAGCGACGACGAACATGTCGCCTTTCTGTGCAAGTGGTTTACATATCTTGATGTTCTCGGCAGTCTTAGCGGTGGCAATCAGGCCGAGGTGCCCATGAGTGGCGAGTCTTGGGAGGTCGACGAACCGCCATCCAAGCGGAACCGCCGCATCGACTGCTTCCTCGGTTGCACCTCCCGCTGCATCGCCTTGCTCGCTCGTGTCGCTCGGCTTAGCGCAGAATGCGACAGCAAACGTCTTGACGGAGCCGGCAATTTGCGCCCTGACTGGTCGGGACCTGGCAAAGATATTGAAGATGAGACAGCGCTGCTGAAGACGGCGCTCAAACAGAGCCTCATGCAGATCGAAGGCCTGTGTATATTCCGTCAGGACACAGGAGAAACGAAAGAAGAGTGTTCTCAAGAAGCCCGAGGTCTCTACGCAGCCAACGAGATGTTCCACTGGGCAGGTCTGATTCATCTGAATCGCCGCGTCCTCGGTAAACCCACCACCGACTCAGAGGTACAGTATGCCGTCAGACAAATCGTGACCAATATGGACAGCATCGTGGACGGCAGTACGACTGCTGTAAGCGTCATCTTCCCTCTGTTCACGGCCGGGTGCGACACAATCGACAAAACCGATCGAGACAAAGTCATGGAGAGGATCAAAGGGGCCGAGGGATGGGGCATGACGAATGTGGCACAGGCTCGACGTTTGATGCAGGAGGTCTGGGACAGCGGTAAGCCATGGGAGACGCTCGTTGCCGGCGAGTTCTTCGGATAGGAGAGACTAGGCCCTCTATTAATGTATATATTTGCATACCTGTACAGAGTATTCAAAAAAAAACTCCCAAGAAACAATAAACGCAAAAAGTGACAGCGGATGGTATCGAAGCTCATGGCCTCTCCGTGTCAAACCAGAATCGCAGTACCAAAGCAATAATCACAAATCCCTTCTTCTGATCTCAACCCATCAAGCTTGAACTTCACCTCCCTCGTCGTCATTACCGTGAGTGCGATCATGCCATGGGTTATTGTGCTTCAAGTGCTCCACCCGTCCTTTACCCCTCTGAGTAGCATCATTCTTGAGGGCACCCACCAAGCCCATACCACTCTCCGTGCCCGTCTGCGTCCCCTCAAGCGCATTAAGTTCCTCCTCGTCCGACGACGAGATACTATCGCTGCGCCGTTGCGTAAAAACCATCTGGTTGCCCTCTGCCTTCTTGCGCTCGCGCTGCTCCTTCTTCATCCTCTCCATGCGCTCGCTGTCAGCTTGACAGTCTAGCACTTGGATATGCAGGCCTGGAAAAGCGGTCGCGAGGTATTTCTTCAGAAGCGGAAGCATCTTGGCGTTCGGGCGGTAGGTGCCGCTGTCGTTGTCGATGACGAGCTCGTAGTGTGCTGGGTCTTTTGGCGGGTCTTCGTCGGGCGGTCCGTCTTCGAAGAGGCCTGGTGGATGCGACTCGTTTTGCTGCGGATCACCCTTGGAGTCGGTTGGGATGTCTGGGTGAGCTTGTGAGGTCTCCTCCATTGGTTCTGGAGGTGGAGGACGGTTGGGGTGTTTGAGGCGTCGGATGAAGAATTCACCGCTGAAAGCGATGTAAATCGACACGTCACTGTGCATGGTGTGTTTGGAAAGCATGTCGACGCCGAATTCTTTACCGGTCTCGGTGAATCGGAAGAGCGAGTCGAGCGTCAGAACATAGGTGAAGATGCGACCGCCTTCGTCGTGGTGGACTAGATCCAGGAATTGACGAGTCATCTCTTTGCATGGACCTTGCGGAAAGCGTCCCCATACTGTGTCACGATCATAGTTGTAGACGCGGGCGTGTTGGTGATGGAGGGCTTTGGCGAGTACGAAACCCCGGATACCTTTCGAGGTAAACATGCCTTTGACAAAGGGCTTGAACTCGACATATCGATGATACAACTCTGGTGGTACTGGGCCCTGTAGCTGGATCTGATTGGCCTGGAAGTTGTATTTTTGCGCGTTGGACTTTTGGTTTTCCTTGTCAGGCTTTTTAGACTGACCATTACTGTCACTGTCGTCGTCCGGATCCTTCATATTCGTGAGGCGTCCAAGCATCGGACTGTAATGCCTCGTCCACCAGCACGGGCCAATAGTGTACATGCGACCACCTCCGTTGTCGTCCTTGGTGCGACCAAGCAGCTCGACGCTGACGTACAGGTTGCCGGACATGTGCTTGGTTCTGTCAAAACATGTTGCGACCGCTCGTATGAAGTAAGCTCGCTTGCTGCCGGAGCGCTTCTTAATGCTGAACATTTGATTGTGGATCCCAACCCAGTTCTCGTTGATGTTGGAGATGTTGATGTGGACGTTTCCCAGTCGATCGTCATGATCGGCGGGATCTTCATCGTATATTCTAGCCTTGATCTTGCATCCATCAGAGGGGACATTTGCGACAATCCATTCAGTGTTCCACTCGGGCTCGGTGTTCTTTCGAATGGTAGGTGTGCGCAATCGGAGGGGTGGGTCTTCCTTGTGACGGGGAGGTATCGAGCTATCGATCTGGGCAAGAATATAGGGATCAGAGGACATGGTATTGAGGTCGGCCATGGGTAGATTTTCGGCACGGTGAAAGGTAATCTTGAGGGTCCAGCCTGGCTCGAGTCTTGGGAGAGCAGTCGCATCGTAACCGCCGGCAGGCTGCTTTTCTTCCTTGTTGTCGTCAGATTTGTCCTGATTCTTGCTCTCTTGCTGCTTTTCCGGGTCATGATTGGGTTGCTGCGTCTGCTGAACTCCGTTCTCTGTTGTGCGCGGTGAAGCGTTCACCGCTTGCTTCTCGTTTGTGTCATCCATGGCTGATCGCTACTCCGAAATCCGCTTTGGGAGGAGAAGCGTACGAGACTGGATAGACCAGGACAGGACGGTATATCAATTTAGCGCTTCTCAATGGAAGGCGCGGTTAGTCGACAATCCGAGACAAATCGAGTCCAGGGTGGTATCAGGTTTGTGGGCCGCGTGTCTTGTCGCAAGATTGGCTCGGGCGTTCACTGTCAAACGTGAATTAAATGCAAGAGCCAGTCGAATCACAGAAATATGGTGAAAGGTGACGGTGAAGAGGGACGGTTACGAGCAAAGAGGACGAATAGGCGCATGGCGTGATTAAACAAACCGTCGTTCGCTTAGACAGGCCTTCTGCGCAAGTCAAGGCTGGGATAGAGTGCTGCTGCCCTTATCCTTCCAGACCTGTGCCGATCACAGATTGGACAGTCAACACTGCTCCACTCTGGTGATTAGAGTTACAGAGACTCAGCATGAACCACCGAACAAACCTTGAACCAGCGATTGTTGCGACGAATCACCAGCCATGAGCGCGCTCTGCACGGTCTATGACGAAAAGCCTGGAGAAGGATCCGTCCGAAATCAGGTTTGGGTCCGTTCTGACACGGCCATTCGAGACACTGAAAAAGCTTATAGATGAAGCTTGGCCAACCTTGGCCGGCCTTGTTCTCGCTAACTTTCGGCCTGATAAGCGAGATCCGGCAAGTTGCCTATCTTCTTCGGTATTGTTCACGTACAACATCACAGCATCTCCGATTGTCACGTCCCTTGATTGATCGTACGCGTGTTACTCATATCACGAAGCTGGGCTCTTGACCATTCAGCTCATCAAGAGACGACACTTGCGCGATGACCCTCGGGGGCGTATCCGATCGATGGCATCGGCAACTCCACTATGTGTATACATCGTGTTGTACATATATAATTTATATCACGATAGAGGCAAATTACTGATTCCGGCAGGTTCAAATTGGTTGAGCATGTGTGAATAAATTACATACAAGTCTCTGCTTCAAGTTCGAGATCTACATACAATCTACTTCTTCAAGCTGTGCAAGATCAAAGTCTTGTAATCCTCGACAGCCCTTTCAAGATCATCCAGAGAGATGATCTCGTGATCCGAGTGAGCGACCAAGATAGACCCAGGTCCGTACAAGTACCTCTTCTGGCTCTTGTCTGTGACATTGAAGTTTGGGATGTCTGTGCCGTAGTTGACCACCATCGTGTCAAAACCAGGCACATCATGGTCGATAGATACTGGTCCGTAACCAGCCGAAGTGAATTCGATCTCAATCACCTCCTCACCACCATCAGTGTAGTCGGATACAGCGGCGTTCACAGCTTCGAGACACGCTTTCTTCATCTCGGCAGGGGTGCCCTCTGCGATGCGAACCGCAATCTGCGCCTCCGCAGTCTCAGCAACCACGTTTGCAGCTACACCTCCGGTCATCTTGCCAATGTTGATAGTCGTGACACCATATTTGTCGCTCCTGGGCAAGTTCTGCCCGAGCTCCATGAGTGCAGCAAGAGCCTTGATCAGAACCTCGTTTGCACTGCGACCCAGCCAGGGGTATCCAGAATGCGCCGCCTTGCCCAATGCTCTAATCTTGAAACCCAAAAGTCCCTTGTGGCCTGACGCGAGCTTGCCCTCGGTCGGCTCCCCGAAGATGACCGTATCTGGTGTCAGACCCAACGAATTGGCGGCACGCATACCATCGCCATGAATCTCTTCTCCGACGACATAAAGCAATGCCACATCGTCTGCATGTATCTTGCCTGAAGACAGCAGCTGGTTGGTTGCGATGATCTGAGCAGCAACAGAGGCTTTGGCGTCCACTGAGCCACGGCCCGAGATCATCGTCTTCTTTCCATCTTTGCGAACTTGATAGTCGTAGAATGGCGGTACCGTATCAATGTGACTCGTAACCAATGTCTTTGCATTTCGCTTCTTGCCAGGCCATGCTAGGATGTTGTATCTCTCCTTCTCCACCTCTTGCGCCTCGGTCGAGTAGCCTTGCTCCTCCAGGAAGCTTTTCAGCCATTGGCCTACTTTGAGCTCATTCAAACTGATTGACTCGATCGTCGTGAGATTCTTGTGAAGTCCGACCAGGTCATTCGAATAATGCGACTTGGAGATTGCCGGCTGTTGGAGGCTTTCCAGACCATTGATTGGTATCGGTAATTGAGGGGTCGCGACTGCACCCAGGCAGATCGATGCAGAAGCTGCAAAGACCAGAGAGACCGCACTACTTCGCATCTCTGTCAGATTTTTGTCGATTATCGATTATCGATGTATATGTATTGTGTAGAAAGAGAAGACCGAGGTTGGGGAAGATTGGGGAAGTTGACTATCAGAGCTGCCTTATCTGGAAGATTCAATCATCATTCTTTGAAACATTACGGGAACGATAAGAACCATGAAGTGATAAGACTATGAATGCTTGGACGTCTTCCATGGCCGAGCAAGAAAAAATATATAAAGTCGGGCTCACGTTAGTACGAAGTAGTCGAGTCACAATCTCCTGCACAATACATCGTGTCGAACTGTGAGAGAATTGCTTGGGTATCGTAGATTAGATCAGTATCCAGTATCCCATAGAAACAGAGACACTCAGAAGAACCCTTCCTTCCTTTCCTCCCCTACATAATTCCACCCGCTCAACCAGTGACCTTCTTGACTGCGTTCTGGGCCTGCGCACCGAGCTCCTTGGCCTTCTCACTCGCAGCGTTGATCTCAGTCTTAGCCGAGTCAAGCGCCGAGTTTGCCTCTAGCTTCGCCTTTTGCTCCAACGACGATTCTCTTCCTCCGAACCTATTTGTACAAATTAGCCTTGTACTTCGGAATACTGTACCGCAAAAGTTGCGTGCAGCCAACGGACAGCAGTGTCAGGTACATACTTCCAGTAGGTGAGGTATCTGTATGACTGAACCGATTGACATGAGAAGTTGATTGCGTGACATCCGAAGAGGAGGTAGTTGACTGGGGTGACCGCGAATGCGTAGCGCATGAAGACACCAGAGTAACCGACAAGGGCCGCTGTCATAGGACCGGAGATGCTGTGATATCGTCAGTCTACGTCTTGTCCTCGAGTAATTTCATCTTGCGAAACAAGCCTCGTTCGGCTTTCTCGTGGTGTTTCGGTAGTGCACAAACGTACATCTCGGGGTCCTTTTGCGTGTCGGCAATCGCAGCGAGTGGAATACCAAAGTTGGACGCAGGTCCAAAAAAGTCTAGAGCATCACCTGTGTCAGCATAGATTCCTCTAGAAGCCCTCTAACATTATGTATCCCCAATTTCCCTCTCTTCCATGGTTGATGGTGGTCGCGCTTACGGGTCGAGAAAAGGTAATCCGTGTATGGGTTGGACCGAATCTTGGCATTGAGGGCCTTGATAGCTGCTGCCATTTTGATGTCTGTGTATATGTCGCGGTCGATAAGAGACTGTGAAGAAGAGGATTCGCGACGATTGACCTGGGCCTGGGTCGAAGTGAGGTCGCTGCAGGGCAGCTGTACGAGTATGTCCAGATTCTGTAAATGCGGAGTCGGACATCCGGCAGCCGTCGGGGACAATGACTGACTCCAACCAACCAATTATAATACCATTACTTCTTATAACGTACAAGAAGGGACAAAGACTTATACGATACAGAGGTGGAGCATGCACATCAATGCTTTCACAATATTCATGCATGCTTGGGCTATTTTCATGCATCTTGTCGCCCAAAACTCCCAAATTTTCCTCGTGTCACTGTGATCACGAGCAAGATAGTGCTCGTCGAACCCCCGACCCGTCAGCCAGATACGCCAGTGCCTAGGCACATGTTGATCGCCATTTCGTTGGTCGTTCATGACTCCTTGGAGGTCTGGTCCGGTATCGAGGGGTTGCGTCGCGTTTCCTTCACACGTGCGCATACTGCGAGACTTGATCCATCTGCCATTTCCTAATGCTCGTTCATCTTCCACCAAAACCTGGTGGTGGAAAGCCTCGTCCGCCACCGGGTGGACCTTGGAAACCTGGAGGAGCCCCGAATCCAGCTGCTTCTGAGTCAGTCATCATCCGATAGAAGGGGGTCGGTGCTGTCACTTACGAGGTGCGCCGCCTGGTGGTCCTCCGAAACCCGCAGGTGGAAAGCCAGCTGCATCCTGTCAGTAGGGAGATCCAACCACATCGACAACATTAAACTCACGTGGTCCGCCTCCTCTCCCTGGGAAGCCTGGTGGTCCTCCTGGTGGGAAGCCCTGGGGAGGAAAGCCTGGTGCGCCGAACCCTGCAGGACCTGGTCCACCGACACCTGCCGCTGGTCCCTGGAGACTTGCACCCATACCACGTCCTGCCGGTCGGCTGATACCAGGTCCAGCTGACATCGCTGATGGCGCTCCAGCCGCACCTACACCTCCCTGTGGACCGAGTCGCGCTGATGGATCGGCTGGTGGTGGTCCTTCTACCGTGGTCGCGACAATGTGTGCACCTCTGATGATCGTCAAGCCTAACGTCCTCTTCTCTTCAGCCTCGACAAACTGTGGCTCCGCTGAACCAGGAACCTGTGACTTTGCGCCTTTCCTTTTCACCCGACGGAACTCCTCGGTGTCTGCCATTACGAGATTCATGTGCTACATGCAAAGTCAGCCATTGCGCCTTTGAGAAACGTGTATAGCATGGCGCACCTTGTCAAATGCCAGCATTTGGCCTGCCATCTGACGTCCATCCACCATGGTAATGCGCAAACGATAGTTGATCTATGAGAAGTTAGGACGGAAGAGACGCAATGTATGCGATCGATTTTACCAGGCCTGCCTATGTAGAGTCAGCGAGCTGTGGGGAACCCATGGATCAACACAGATTCCTCTGCTGTTTCTGGGACGTAGAACTTACCATCTTGCCTTGCTTGTTCATAGCTGCCGCCATATTGGTCGACTTTGCGCGCGCGCGCGACGTCGCCTATAATGGTTTGACGTCTGCCGAAGCTGGTTCGAATTACGTGCGGAGCAGTGCGCAGGCTGTTTGTAGAGATGAATGATTCGTAGAGGAGGTCGTCAAGTCGCATATGGACAGTCGCGAGTGCTCGCATCCCCAGCCCAAACTTCTTTACTGTCCCTCTGGAACGTGAACACCGCGACGCCGAAGTTTATCCACCGATGCGGCTGCCGAAAGCGACTCGACACAGCTGCCAAGACCGCACTGGAGTTTCGACATCTTGATAATTCTCAATCGCGAACTCCATCACCGACGACAACCCACGACAACTTCATCGCCAAATCACCGATCACAATGGTAAGACTGCCATTCATATTCATCTACAGATTCCGGACAGCAATACGAACTTGCGCCTGCCAGAACCAGAAACACACCTTTAGGACATTTCACTAATACAGAGATTGTACAGGCCAAGGGACAGAGCTCCGATCAGCAAGCTGACACCACCGCTGGTGGTGCTGCCAACGACAAGTCCAGCAACCCTATGCGTGAGCTGCGCATCCAGAAGCTCGTTTTGAACATTTCCGTCGGTGAATCTGGTGACAGACTCACCCGTGCCGCCAAGGTGCTCGAGCAGCTTTCTGGTCAAACCCCAGTCTACAGTACGTTACCACCCGCAATGCAGGAGAAGAGGGGAGAAAGAGGAGGCGTTACGATTTTCAGAGGCGAAAGAGTCCAGGACAATACAGCAGAAGACTGATACGATTTCCCACAGGCAAGGCCCGCTACACCGTCCGTACCTTCGGTATCCGTCGTAACGAAAAGATCGCCGTCCACGTCACCGTCCGCGGACCAAAGGC
>Ga0058702_10000079_pt1 | contig 94276 bp, 88 predicted proteins | sample AgamicOrSfe_FD_83781 | JGI IMG/M metagenome (GOLD analysis project Ga0058702, IMG submission 83781) | Agave microbial communities from Guanajuato, Mexico - Or.Sf.e | ecosystem: Host-associated > Plants > Phyllosphere > Phylloplane/Leaf | place: Guanajuato, Mexico | collected 2012-05-30 | reverse complement strand
GGCCATAGTTGCTTGAGAACACTGGATCCCGTCCGCTCTCCACACGTTAAGCAAGCAAACGCTCGATTAGTAGTTGCGTGGGTGACCAGCAGCGAATCCCGGGTGCTGTACGTTTTGTTTTGCAGTCTTCCATTACACTTCTTTTTGCACTGGAGTTCTTTGACTATCCGACGGCGACGACGGCTTCAAACCTGACTTTTAGTATGTATGGTGCATCGCAGTGTCTGAGAAAGAAAACCCTATTGAAGCAGTGGGCTTGTCTATAGTCTATAACGATACGACTCCCAACGCCTGCGCTGTGTGTAACATCCCTCTTTTCCTTCACCTCATCCTGTAATCTCATCCTCCGGACCTAATGGACCTTCCGAAGCCGCCAAATTACACTGCCTGAAGACCCTCACCTCGTCCGGCAAGAAGCTGCCCGTGACCGAATGCAGCGTGCCCCTATTGTTGAAGAGCGCAAGATCCCCCTCCTCCCAATCGACGGCCCAAACCAGCTCAGGCGCAATTCCCGGTCTCTGCAGGCGGTGCACGATCTGTCTGACCGCTTGCAAGTCCTCAACCACCGTGCCGTCCTTGAGATGCAACTTCTGCACCGCCGACGGATGCACCTGCAGCGCCAACTTCCCGGTGACAGGATTCTTCCACGCCATGGGCAAGATCTTGACTTTGCTCTCGTCCACAGGCGGGAGTTCCGACAGCGGCAGTTCTTTGCCCTCGCTCACGAGGCCCAGACCATCGGAGCGCGACTTGGCGGCTGACATCCAGATGTACGGGTGTGGTGCGTATTGCACTTTTGTCGTGCGGACGAAGTCCTTGTCGGCTTCGGAAAGCAGGTCGTACATTTTGTAGCTTGAGACGAAGGCTGTTGAACCTCGCGAGACCTTCATCTCATCCCCGCTGCCATCGTCGTAGCGTAGGGTTTGCGTCTCGGTGCGTGGCGTGCGGACTGCCATTAGAGATGTCACTTGTGGTGGGTGGAGGTCGTAGAGCGCAGCGTCGATGTGCCATCTGTAGAAGCGAGTGTTGTTACGATCGTCTGACTTTGAGACTGGCGAGGCATGGAAGGTCTTGTGGTGAGGATGTTTCAGTGTGATATCTTGTAGTCCTTCGAACGAGGATACAGGTCCGTTGCCGATAACCTGGACTTGCGGTTGGTGTGGGATTGTTTTAAGGTCAGGGTGAAGGATAGATTTCTTCTTGTCGAGCGTCTTTCCGTGGCCGTATGAGCCGGCTGATGAATCGAAGAGTTGTGTGAGTTTGAACTGTGCGAATGGTGATAGTTCTTGCTGCTTCTTGAACAGGATTACTTGGTTCTCGTATAGCGCTCGTCGGATGACCGCAAAATCGTCCTGCGAGATATTTTCCAGATCTGCGCCGCGAAGCTCGGCTCCGAAGTCAAAGGACGATCCTGATGGTGGTGTAATCTTGTGAACGGTGATATTGCTCGATGCATTGGATATCGTGGCGTAAGAACGAAGGGATGAGATGTGTCGGGGAGTGAAGCGAACGGTGGAAGACGCTCCTGCCACGCGGGAGATGGGTTTGAACATCGTGGACGTCGTTGCACGTGTGGATACGGAAGAAGACAAAAAACTTGGACGGAGAGTGGAATATTACCTACTTGCCATTGTGTATATATTTATACAGATCTGGATTGATAGTGGGCGTGGTTGTTTGCCTTCGGAGTCCTCCGATGGGCAAGAGTCCCCGGAAGTCGCTTCCATTTTTTCCCAGCACCCAAGATAAGAATCACCTTTGTAGCGGATGCCGCCGAAAGACGTGGTGTTACAGAGTCGATATGTGGTGAGAAGCGACCGCAAGGCATACGCCTCGATTGACTATGTATGTTCAGGTCGAATACATGTAGTTCGACATGTCACAGTCATCCATCACATGCTTGGAAAAGATAAACTTTGACATGTGATGGACGCCGCATAGAAACGGCTTTAGATCTCCAACCATGATCGCGTAATCGACTCATGCTCTTATGCAATACATGTAGGATACTACCTCATCTTGGTACTTTGTCACAACTCTGGAGACCGTTGATCGATCTTTATATCGCATAAATTAGTATTTGCTTCTGTTCATTCTTGTAAGCTCGAAGGTAGCTTTGATCTGTATCCCCGCCTGACATTCCTCGAGACCTCGCCCCCCTTTCCAAGTCCCTACAACCATCGCTAGGCACCTCACCGAGGAGAGCAGTAATACTACGTATTCCTACAAGACATATTCCAATCTCAGACCTCCAAACACATCGTTCCGAATCCGATCATGGCTCCAGCTGCTGTAGTATCACCTGACGAGGCACAGCCTCCTCAGCGCAAATTCGGAACCCTTGCAGTACACGCCGGGTCACCACATGATCCAGTGACCGGTGCAGTCATCGAACCAGCAAGTCCACTAGTCATAGTTTAGAGATTCGAAACTGACGCCATCTTCAGATATCGCTTTCAACAACCTACGCCCAGTCTGCAGTGGGCAGGCCGATAGGAGACTATGAATACACCCGCTCCTCAAATCCGAACAGGACCAACTTCGAGACCGCAATAGCCGCACTCGAACACGCCAACCACGCCCTAGCCTTTTCCTCAGGCTCCGCGACCACAGCAGTAATCCTGCAATCTCTCTCCGCAGGCAGCCACATCATCTCCGTCTCCGACGTCTACGGCGGCACACACAGGTACTTCACCAAAGTCGCCTCAGCCCACAACGTCTCCGTGACTTTCACGCCGTCGATCGAGACCAACATAACATCCCTAATCCAGCCCACGACAAAACTCATCTGGATCGAAACGCCGTCGAACCCAACACTAACACTCGTCGACATCGCCGCCGTGGCAGCCATAGCACATGCTCACGACATTCTAGTGGTCGTCGACAACACCTTCCTCTCGCCATATCTGCAGAACCCTCTCGACCACGGCGCCGACATCGTCGTGCACAGCGTGACCAAATATATCAACGGCCACAGCGACGTGCTGATGGGCGTTTGTGCATTCAACAGCGCGGACCTGTACACCCGCTTGTCGTTCCTGCAGAACGCAATAGGTGCCGTGCCTGGTGCTTTCGATTGCTGGCTCGCGCACCGTGGGCTCAAAACGCTGCACCTGCGTGCGAGAGAGGCCAGTCGAAATGCGGCTATGGTTGCGCATGCGCTGGAGGGGAGTGAGCACGTAGTTGCTGTCAACTACCCTGGTCTCGAGGGTCACAAGCAGCGCCATATTGCTGTCAAGCAGCACCGGGAGGGCATGGGTGGCGGTATGCTGAGTTTTAGGATCAAAGGTGGCAAGGAGGCTGCCGAGAGGTTCTGTCAGGAGACGCGTATTTTTACGCTCGCTGAGTCGTTGGGAGGGGTCGAAAGTCTTGTTGAAGTTCCGGCTAGTATGACACATGCTGGTATCCCGAGGGAGGAGAGGGAGAGGGCAGGTGTGTTTGATGACTTGATTCGTATTAGCTGCGGTGTCGAGGATGGAGAGGATCTAGTCAGAGACGTGCTTGATGCTATTGAGAAAGTCGTTGGTTCGACGAATGGTGCGGCGAAGGGGCAGAAGTAGATCGCTGACAAGGTGGGCTGCGTACTGGTCTTTTTCGGTTTGCATTGCTTGGCTATAGGAGTGTAGACCGCGTTAACGATACCTATGATCAATCCTGGACACGATGTTCCTCCCGAGTTCGATGAAACTTCATATCATTTTGTAGCCAGGGAGTCCGTATGGCCCTTGTGACAGCGTAGTCAGGCCCATCGAAAATGACTTCAGACGACCTCAGTGCCTGTCCATGGTAGCGGTGGTTGCCGGGTAGTCAGTCCTTTTGTTGGTTGCACCGTACCTTGACTTTGTTGCCTGGTTGATACGATGAACCAAGATTGCAGTCGGGAAGCTGGGTATTGGGGCGTACGGCAGCGCCAAACTCTCCTAGTCCGCTCATGTTCATTACTCCACGACGAGAGGCTTTCACGTCGGGGCATCCTGCATCTCTTCGTCCTTCACCTCTTCCGCCTGCTTCTCCATCGCCTTCTTCGTCTCCTCCTCAATCATCTTCCCGGCCCAATCCCTCAAGTTCTCCGCCGGACCACCCTCAATCCTAATCTCCCGATCCTCAGCATCCTTTCCCAGCACTGTGCCAGCATACCTCTCCTCCTGGCCCGTCCTAGCATGCTTCTTCTTGAGCGCAGTGAGGTAATCCTCCGGCACAGCCTGCATCTCACCTCCCACACCAACACCCGTCCCCTTCTCCGGCAACATACCCGCTATCCGGCGGATCTCCTTGTTGCGATCGCCTGTGATCCACTGCGTGAACTCGCGCACGTCGCCAGTGTCTTCCTCCTCGCGCTTCTTAAGCTCTTTCTCGCGCCGCGTCGCGCCGTAGGGCAGATCGTCAAAGTCCTCGTATCGTCGCCGGAAGCGCTCTTTCCATTCTTCTTCTGCGCTGGTCGAGGTCGGCAGCAGTACGTCGCAGTCGGTGAGTGCCATGCGTACGTCGGTGATGGTTGGCTGCGGGCTGTTGTGGTTGGATTGCGCGTGCGCGGCGGTGGTGCTGGCCAGGAGGAGTAGGTAGCGTTCTGTTATGTCGACTAGTGTGTCCAGTACCGAGGGCTTGGTGGTGTTGAAGCCTGCTGCGCGCAGGATCTGAGCTACTGGTGTCCTCAGTAACGAGGTATGAAGTTGCTGTGAAGACATGTTGTATAGTCTGCGGCAGGGTCGCGAACTGATGTCGTCTGAGTGACCCTGCAATTTTGTGAGGGTGTTATTGAGGTAGTCCAGACATGGTCGTAGTCAGCTGACTGTTTTGTGAATATGAATTGACGTGAGGTTACCTTAACTTATTGTCGCGTGGATCTTGAAAGTGAACCTTCCTTCACATGCCCGCCGGAAGTAGCCGCTTCGTCACTCCTCATTCATTCTTGAAACGACACTCCACTCTCTACATCACTTTTGTACCTCACACACTGGAGATCGTCGCTTCGACACTTCGTCGCTTGAACTCATGATATCGATATGAAGCTCAAACTGAATACGAGCAGTATACCAAATACACCCGGAGCCACACCTCATGCAACACCAACAGTTCAGACACCCGGCGGTGGTGGATTCAAATTGAAGCTCAAGACATCGCAACCACCAACACCAGCAGAAGGCATACCACAAGCAGTACCTCTCGGACCTCCCACAACAAAGCCCAAAAGACCATACAACAAGAAACCAAAACCCGATGACGGACCGAGCAAGAAGCGTGTCGCAGACGACGACATCTCACCAGCAGCGAAGCGAGGCGCACACGAGAGGAAATTGTCAGTCAAGTTTGGCGGAGGACTAAAGGATGACGATGAAGTGCCCACGCCAACATCTGCGAAAACGAAAATCAGTCTGAAGAGGAAACTAAGTATTGGACCGAAACAGATCTTCATCAAAGCCAAGAAGCGCCCACCACCACGGCCGATAGGAGTAGGCTATGACAGTGAGGCATCAGATGCGGAAGAAGATCCGGCTATCGAGCAACAATTCATCCTACGTATGGCTCCCGGAGACGACTGCGACTACCTGCGACAAGCCATCGAAGATAAGAAAATCGGGCTGCGGGCGGAAGAAGGGGGCGCAGACGTCTCCTTCAAGTTCATAGACAAAGATTTACGGCGCGCCACAATCACCATACGCGGGGCGAAATATGCCGCCTGCATGGTCGAACTCCCTTGCATCATTGAAGGTATGAAGAGCTGGGACAAGCGCGGATGGTGGAAAGTCGCCGACATCTGCCAGATGCTATTGGTCCTGGGCCCGATTCGACAGGAGCAAGAAGCAAAAGACTACCCACTGCCGCGCGAAGTCGACAAATCATCGTTCAATTACGCCCACGGCCTCACACCGCCGATGCACTGGGTGCGCAAGCGCCGCTTCCGGAAGAGGGTGAGCTACAAAGACGTCGAGAACGTAGACGAAGAGGTCCAGAAACTGCTCAGCGACGACGCGGCGCACATCAGAAATGGCGGCGAGGTGGAATACAGCGTCGTTGACGCGAACGCTGCCGTGGCCGAGGACGAAGACGCGGATGCGGACGCTGACGGCGATTTCATGGAGACGACGGAAGACGCGTACGGCCAGGCCTACGGAGAGGACGAGGAGGACGACGAGTTCGACTCCGAACTCGCCGCGCAACTCGCCGCAGGCCTCGAAGACGACGACGACGAGCCACCACCTGTCGCCGCCGACGCCGCCGCATCACTAGGCGACGTCCTCGCCGGGCGCGGCGACGAGACGCCTTCCTCCGCCACGCAACCCGCCGCCGAGTCCGCGGCTCCGACACCAACGGCCGACGCGAGCTCGGATTTCGACGATGACGACGACGACGACGACGACGACGACGACATGGACAGCCCGGACGCGATCGACGAGGACGTGCTAGCGTTGCAAGCGGAGGAGGCGCAGAAGCGCGAAGAAGTGGCTGATCTGGAGCGCGAAGTGGGCAACAAGCGCGCGGAGCTGGAGAGGACGACGAATCTGCTGCTCAAGACGCGTATCAAGGCGAATCTCAAGGCGCTGGAGGAGGAGTTGGCTATGAAGCGGAAGGCGTTTGGGATGGAGGAGGGGGATGATGATGATGATAATGAGTAGACGGTGAGAGAGTCTGCTGAGGGGTGTCGATTGAGAGGGAGTAGTGAGTAAGGGATAGAGATGATACAGGGAATCATATTGCTATCGTGGTGAAGAAGAGACGCTGGCTTGCTTGCTTGCTTGCTTGCTTGCTGTACAATGTGCGACGTCAAGTCGACGTTGAGAAACATTCTTTCCTCTATCAAGTAAGCCGCAATGCTACCTTATGCTTGTAATGTACACATCTTCTATGCCTGCCCCCTTCCGTTTCTCTATAGTGTTCTTGATATACAAACCGAATCCACCCAATGCATCTTGCAATGCTCATAATGCTAAAAAAAAAAAAAAATCCACGCTTGACTTATCAGACATGATCGAAAATTGGTCTCGTTCTACTCCCTCTTCTCCTCCGTCCCACCCATCCTCTCGTCTCCGCCGTCGCGATCAACCATCTCGCGATCACCGTCTCCTTCCCTCCTCTCTTCGGCCGCAGGCCTGTCCCGTCCGGCGTCAATGCCGTACGGAAAGATCTTGCGCATGTTCTCCCTGTGCCGCTCTTGCTCCCTCTCGCCGTCGTTGTCCCTCATCTCCGATTTCGGGCTGTGGCTTCCGTTCACCTCGGCGGCCCCAGCGACGCTCGGCGGCGTGTCGTCCTCCTCTTTGCCGTTATTCCGCTCCGCCTCTTTCTTCGCGTGCACTTTCCGCAGGTTCATCGCGCTGCTGACACTGCGCATGTCTGGTCGTCCGTCTTTGCGTATCAGCACGCCGTCGGCGTTGCGCACGGGTTTTGTGCGTGATTTCTTGCTTGCGTCGCCGAAGGCTGCGGATGCTGGCGTCGGGGTCTCTGGCGCTTGCCCGCCGGGCACGTATTCGGCGTGAATGGTGCTAGACGGGGGTTGTTGGAGGTCACGGCGTGCGGATTCGGGTGGTGAGCCAGCGGGTCCGTGGTAATAAGCAGGCTCATTGGAGCCCATTTGCGAGCCGGCCCAGGATTGTCGGTCCCATTCAGGCTCGTCGCCGTGTTCCGACATTGTTCCGCCTGTTCCTTTGCGGGCGCGACCGCGTGGTCGTGGAGCTCCGCCTCGGCCTGCGCGACGATTCGCGTCCATGGCTGCGGCACGTGCTTCGGAGGTCATGTAGCCTTCGCCCTCGCTGCCTGGGAACTGAACTATGCGGAGGCTGTTTGGCGCAGAGGTCGATGTGGCCGATAAGTGTGGCGGGTACGACGAAGCGTGCGTCTCGTTGGACGAGAATCGGGTCAGAGATGGATTCTCTGGTGTAGCGCTTGGCTGGTGAAATGATGATTGTCCGCTGGTGGATGCGCTGTCGCCGTAGCTGGTTCGTGGCATGAGCGCGGCAAGCTTCTGACGCTTGGGTGATCCCGAGGCTGAACCTTCAAAGTGTTGTCCGACCTCGTGAGGAGAGGGTCGCTTTACGGGTTGACCTGTGTTCACCGTCGCCCATCCAGTGGGCTGCTGGGATTCCATGCGTGGCGTATGCGATTGTGGCTCGGCGGATGTCCCTGCTTGGTGTTGCGCGGAAAGAAGCGCTGTTGATCGCCACGCTGCTGAAGCGGCAGAAGCAGCAGAAGCAGCGTCCAGGGTACGGAATCCAGGCAGGGTCCTCGTCTCGCCGCTGGGTGGATAATCCGACAGTGGTCTGTTGTCGGCGGCCTGTAGCGCTGAGGGCGGTGGTAGTCGAGTCTCTCCAGGAGTTTGATGGACAATGTTTCTCTCGGCGGTAGGCGTAGCATGAGCTACGTGCGATGGATATGGATGTGAAGTTGGTGGTGGTGGATACGAAGCTGGTTCTGCGGCTTGCGGCGCAGGGGAGCTGTGTCCCTCTAACCTCCTCAACCGCCGAGTCATAATCTCCAGCTGCATTTTCAAGCCATCCACCTCGTTGGCCTTGGTCGCGACATTCTGTAATTGCACAGTAAGAAGGTCGACGTCGGAGGCATCTGACCTTTGTTCCGGCGGTGGAGGTGGTCTGGAGCGAATGTCCTCGCGACATCTGTCGACGTGTGCCCAGAGCTGACCAATCTCGGAATGCATGCGGCCCAGAACATCATGAAATTCGGCGATCATGCGTCGGTGATCCTCCAGTACTGTAGTGTTGTAGTGGACTGTCGACTGCAGATGCTCAAAGGCCTCTGCCCAGGCATTGGTCGATGATGTATATTGATGTTGCTGATGTTGGTGACTGTGACTGAGGTGGCCATGTGCTTGTCTCGGCGAACTCGTGTCTCGTGATTTCCCATCAACCGACCGCGGATGAGGGGGGTGTGAATATTCGCGTGACCTCGTCATGAATGTAGGATCGACAGGTTTTGGGTCAACATCGAGTGAAGTGGTCTTTTCCACATCGGCATGTATTGATTCGAGCATGAGGAATAGTAGATGAGTAGAGAAGGAACAAGTCCAGGAGATTGAAAGATGTTTGATGAATCCAATCCAGTATAGGGATCAAGGGTAAAAGTTAAAAAGTAGTGGTACAATTAGGGCAGATAATGTAGAGCCCTACGCGACAAGTAAAATGACGGAGGACTCGTGATTAACAGAGTGACACAGCCGAGGCAGCGCAGTAGCTGGTAAGTCAGAATGCCTTACCAGCAGGGATGTAATGTTAGCAGGAGGAATAGCGGTGTCGGGTCGGTGTGAGACACTGAACAGAGGGACAGATGGAAGAATAGCGAATGGCACGCATGAAACAGTCGCAAGTTCAGCGCTTGGTCTGGTGGTCTGGTCTGTGATGAGATGGCGGGTGCAACGGCGAATCGGTGAGAGCTGAGGCCAGTAAGGGCAGGACAAAACAGACGAGTTTGTGTGTGTTTGTGTTGAGGTTGCGATGTGACGGTGGAGAAATGTGTAAGTTAAATGGTTGACGTAAGTTCCCGATAATGGTCGAATTATGCTGCAACGTAGTGGAAAATAGCGTGGTGTCGACGGCCGAGTCGATGGACGAAAGGCAGAAATATGACGATGATGTAGGTGAAGGAAGGGTGCCGTTGACTAAGGTAGATTAGTCGTGTAGAAGGGAAAGCGAAATGAAAAGCGAAATCGCGTGGATTGGATTGGATTGGATTGGATGAAAGGATGAAGCCGTAGAGGTTAGGAGCACCGGGAGTATGTGGACTCCGCCTCCGTATACAAGCGACCGACGAGTATTCGGAGGAGGCTGAGAATTGGAATTATTGTTCAAGGAAGGTGCGTTATGCGGGACTCAAGCGGCTAGACCGGACTGGAAGGGAACGGGAGCTAGCAGATCCGCGTAGAAGCAAGCTAGAAGCAAAAACGTCCACGTCGTCGTGCGGCGATAGCCATAAGCGGAAGGCGAACGCAGCAGCGCTAGCAGGTGCGAGGTGCAGTGGAAAACGTACATGTACTGTTGTAGTTGTTGTACTGTAGGTAAGGTAGCCGGTCTCGAGGGACTGGAGTGTGGTACGAGATACGATAGTCTGGTATGTATGACACACGGAAAGGGATCTTCCACGCGACTAGGAATAGAAACAGACAAGGAAGGTTGACTCCGTGATTGACTGCCTGGGGTCGACTCGTGGTCCAGAGTTGGCTGATGCTTTTCCAGTCGTATACAGATGTGGTAGTTCCGCAGCAGCGCCGGTCGAGGAGAACGTGAAGGCGAAACAGATGATGCACTGGGAGAGGTATATTTGCCTTGCTTCTTGTCGATTTGGCATCAAAGGCTGGAGTAGGAATAGATTAGTTTGATCACTTTGATGATTAGAGTGTTGGCGGATTCAGAATCTTGCGCTAGTGTATTATGCGAGTGTGAGATTAAGATGAAGCACCATCGATGCTCTTCCACTCTTCAGATTTTTAATTCCAGGTCGCATCAAGTCTTCTGTAAACAATAGGCGAAGGCGAAATAGGCATTTGCCGCCGTCTGAGGTGGATAATGTAGTATTATCATTATTATTATTATTATTGCTGCCAAGTCGTGGGTAGCGCAGATGTGGCAGACGACTTTGACCATTCGCATCGCACCACCTCGCTCCGACTGCGTCAATGGCGTCTCCGATTGAAGGTGAGTGGGTGATGATGCTTTTTCCAGAACCAGAACGAGCTTCCATCGCCGCACGGTCGTCCAGAAAACGGGCGAGAGAGCTACACCGATATAACGGCGGCCTCGTTGCTGGTTGCAAGAATGGGGGATGCTTGTACCACCACCAGCGGCATGACCGCAAATGGCCATTTGAGATCGTTGGACACGGCTTCGATGTCTTCAGAGGCTGGACGGCAAGGGTGAAAGCCTAATTATCGCAATAGACGCGACCGTAGCGCGAGTAAATACGTAACTTTTTAGAGAGCAACAACGCAGCCAGCCAGCCTTCAGCCTCCAGCCATGCATGAGACAACGGTCGATGTGCTTTGATATGACTCTTGCATGAGGTATCGATATTTCGTTGACTATCCTGGCCACGTTATTGTGCTGTGCCTCGTCTTTGCTGGCTAAATGCCTTCATCGAGATTCATCGAGAGGGGTCCTGCAGGGTGATCAGTAATCACCTATTCCGTACATGTACCGCTGGCCTGACGGTGAAAAGTTACTTACTGTTCAGTACTATTATTAATATCAAAGCAACCGCGTCAACTCACGCTTATACACGCGTATCAAGTGACACAAGCAGATCAGCCACAAACACTGGTCGCCCATCAATTCAAACTATGTGTCGTCGCTGGAAACTGGTTGAGTGAGGCTTGATGCAGCCAGATTGTCATCGATCATCCGCGGTAGACGGGTAGCCGCACGTGGCTCTGAGATTCTAGCGGTCGATGAGATTCTTATCTTGAGACGGACGGCATGCATGACACTTGAAAGGAGACAACGCTCATCTAGTGCGCGCAAGTCAACGCAGTACAGTGCGGTTCGAGCGAATTCATACCTTACCGTGCCTCTCGCTTCGCCGAACTTGCTCTGGTTGGTCTCCACGGACAAACCTTGGAAAGCCCACCTGAGCTCGACATTGACGCAGATCCACACTCACGAGCCCTGGATCGTTAATCAAAGCCTAAACAGCCCTTGCCGTCGAACCGACTCCCAAAAGACCACCTTTTCCGCATGCCACAAAAGTTTTGCCGAAGTGCGAGCAAGGAAACTGTCATCAACCTTGAAAATGCCGAAAGCATCATCATGTATAACAAAAATACTAAAATGTGTCTCACTCTGTTCGGTCCTGATCCTGCCAGTGACATTGCGCGAGCGGCAGCCTGCCGTTACCACATGAGAACGGGAGTAGTCAGACCCTCGTCATCCGACAAAATCGCACCGACTGGTGTACAGTGCATCTCCTCGGGTCGTCCATCGTCTGCCGGCCGCACTAGTACTCTATACATATAGTGCTATACAGTGTCAGGTGGCCAGACAGCATGTCACCGTGTTTCTTGACGGAAAGGGCATTCTGGAGCTCATCACCTCGTAACCGGAAACTGTTTTTCTGACACTATTACTAATGCTTTACCACTGCAATGCCTGCACCTCACTTACCCAGGGGAAAACACGGCGCATCCGTGCGTCACTGAGTAGAATATTCTTGCCGACGTGGTGTGAGTTTAGTTGAGTCGGAAGGAAATTAAGTGGAGGGAACTCTTTGTAGTCTGATCAGTAATCACGCGGGTAGAAGGGCTCCTTGCACGAGCCACGAGCAGGATTTCGGCCATGTCGCTGAGTGAATAAGTGCATGACTCGCCGAGGTGAACGATCATGATTCAAGAATATTCTGCCAATGCTTGCCGTTCCGCGATTACGATATGCTTGGCATCAACTTCACGGCGAGATACTGTAGTTACAAGGCTACTGCCTATTACAACAATACCTTCCACTTGGATGGCGCAAGACGCTACAAATAACAGTATTGCATCATCAAAATCACGCGCTTAATGAGAACCAACAACCTCACCCGCGCAGGTTCAACGCTGTTGCCTGCGGCCTCACTCGTGCCTTTACGCACCCGCCCTTCACTGACTGAGCGCTGACAGCTGTTATTCCTACTCGGAAACTCACCAGCTCGCCGACATGCCTCACGCCGTTGATGACGAGGATCTGCAAGATCAGCGCGATGATGCCGAAATTGCGCGCATGCTCGACATGAGCCGACCCGATGCAAATCAGGGCTTGGACTTTCTGAACAGAGATCTGGAGATCGGAGAGAAAGATGAGGATGCTGTCGACTACGAGGATATTAGCGATGACGATCTGGCCAGCGAAGAAGACGAGGGGGATAAGACAGAAGTGAACGGACATGAAACTACGAATGGTCACGCGACAGAGTTGGATGATGAACAAATTCAAGAGACAGATTTTGGCGATGACTTGTTTGGTGATGAGGATACCGGCTTGCCCATGGACGAGGACGATGATAATGACACAAATCATGATAACACTCCTACTACCCAAACCGCGCCCAAATCTGGTCTTGCCTTGCCTAGTCAGCACCGAATTGCTCTACCTGGCGCATCCATCGCAAAGCCCATCACTCAGAATGGCCCCATGTTTGAAACCTCCACATCTTTTGAGCCATCGGCTTCTGCGCGAGCATTTGCGGAACAAGAGAGTGGCTCGGGTTTGCCGGAACCTCCGATGGACGCACAGGAGGAGGAGGAGCTTGATGAGATTGCACGTCTTCAGCGTGAACTCTTTGCCATGGCTGGAAGACGCGGAAGTGCTGAGCCTCCCGATGCGCCCGAAAGTGCAAAAGAGACGTTTTACACCATTTGGCCTGGCTATGAGCCTGACAAGACCCCTCGCTTTATCGAACTCTTTCCCCCGATGAGAGGTATCTTCAACTGGAAGACACCCATGAAACCTCCAAAACAGCTTCAACCAACAAAACTCAGCCTAGAGTTGCAGCAAGATACGGAGCGTAGCTTCCGACTGGCTACCAGCACTGCTTCTGGAAAGTCCAGCGATCAAGCATTCCAGGGCAATGGTCTCGTTCTTGCAACGCTTCCGCAGCTTGATGAGCAAGAGAGCGAAGACGATATCGACCTTGATGAACCCGCCGAGTTTGACATGGTCGGTAATGTTTCCTTCCGTGACATTGCTTTACTTTGCGAAGACTGGGATGTTTCAAGTGTCCAATCTGAAGAGGAGACCGCAACACAACAATCTCAGCAATTCGATAGTGGTGTTTTCATGGATGGCTTCAGCCAACCCGGCGACGAGCCTCCGCTGAAGAGACGCAAGACCTCCCATTTCGACATCCACGAAGCTGCTGCTGCCTACTATGATGGGCCCTCGCTAGATGATCCGGAATACGCAACCGAGCGTTTGTCAAAGCGGGTGGCTCTTGACCTCAACGATCCACATCTCCTGATCGACGAGGCGGCCCCGAAGACGCAAACCAAGAGGCGTGCCTTTGGCGCAATGAGAGTCGAGGCTCGAAATGCAATGGCAAAAGACTTGACCAGACGGTACGACATCTCGAATGATGCCGCATACGATCTACTCAAGGAAAATCACCAGCACAAGGTCCGCACTACTCTAGGAGGCACGACGATAGAACACAGTCGGCCAGCAGTTCACCTTCAGTTTCCTTTCTACAGGGTCAAACTGGATCCAAGGCAGCTGCGATCATTCCATCGACCCATGTTTGAGAAAGCACGCGTTCTTAAGGAGAACCGTTTCAGCAGGCCGAAAAAGGTCAAGCGTAAAGATATCCGCGGCCTGCAAACTCGCGAGATCTTTGCGAAAGCCGAGGATCTATCCATGGGTGATAATTCCAGTATCGTTCTCCTCGAATATGCAGAAGAGCGACCCACCATGCTTTCGAACTTTGGTATGGGAAACCGTCTGATCAACTTTTATAGACGCAAGGATGATCAAGATAATTCCCGACCTAAGCTGGACATTGGAGAGACATCGGTCCTATTGCCTCAAGATCGAAGCCCGTTTGCCAATTTCGGACAGATCAATCCTGGAGAGACTGTTCCGGCCATCCAGAACAGCCTTTACCGCGCACCAATATTCAAGCACGAAGGAAGATCGACAGACTTTGTTGTTGTTTCAAGCTCGACTTTTGCCAACGGCACCAGATTCTTCTTGCGAAACATTGAAAACCTGCATATTGTCGGCCAGCAGTTTCCTTCGACGGAAGTTCCCGGAGAACATTCTCGCAAGGTCACTTCTGCTGCCAAGGACAGATTAAAGGCCATTTCTTATCGTATATGGAAGAGGTGGGCCGAAGGCAGAAGCAAGACTGCTCTCACAAACGAAGTGGTCAGGACTCACTTGCCGGGCTCCGACATTCCCCAGAATCGTGGAAAGATGCGTGAATTCATGGCATACGACAAAGTTAATGCTCATTGGATTCCCAAAGACAATGGTCCTGACATGACTCCAGAACAGATCAGAGCGCCTGTCAAGCCTGAAGATGTCTGTATTCTGGACTCTATGCAGGTTGGTGTCCAACATCTGACTGATCTGGGTCTGCGCCAAGCCGACGATATCAACGACGATGATGACGATAAAGAGGGTACAAACATTGAGGTGCTCCTCGCGCCGTGGGCTACTACGAAGAACTTTATGAACGCCTGTCAAGGCAAGGCCATGCTCCAACTCCATGGTGAGGGTGATCCAACTGGCCGAGGAGAAGGGTTCAGCTTCATCAAGACCTCCATGAAGGGAGGGTTTCGAGCTCTCGGAGAAAGTATTGAAGAGAGACTCGACGCGAAGAAGCTCAAGGAGAACAACGGTCACAGTTACAACGTAGCTAAGCAGCAAAGGGCGTATGACGAATCGATTCGTCGTATCTGGAGGTCTCAACAGACTAGCTTGTCATCTACTCTGGATCATTCGGACGCCGAAGCAGACCCCGATGAGGAACCGGAGGAGTTTGTTGACCGTGCCACTCCAAGGCCGTCATTTGGAACCTCGGTTGCAGGTGGCCGTCGCGAGGATGAATCTGTGAGCCAATTTAGTCGCAACAGCTCGAGCCGCAGGGATCAAATCCTCACCATCACACGCAAACAACCCAACAGCAACGGCGTCATGGAGAATGTGACAGTCACCGTCACCAACCCACGTGTCATTGCTGCCTATCAAAAGGCCAAGATCCGGGAAAAGATGCAAGATATTAACCCTCTCAAGATCCAGAAAACCGGCGACGACGTATTTGACGCCGCGCAGATAAAGGCTGCTGCAGAAGAGATTCTTAGGTTGGAAAAGAACATAGAGCGTAGTAACGCGAGGAAGCGCGCCAAAGGCATTGCTGCGTCTCCCTCGGCGGCGAACTCGCCAGCCGGAGACGGCGACAACGGTGCTGATGGTGCACCTACCGACGGCAAGCCCAAGAAAGGGCGTAAGAAGCAGAACACCGAAGGCACTGGCCGTCGCTGTGCCAATTGTGGTCAAATTGGTCACATCAAGACCAACAAAAAGTGGGTGGACGATTCCGTTTCTTCTTTTCCTTTACCTGCCAGTGATGATCATTTTGTCTGTGAGAAATGCGACCGCGAAAAGGACGTCGATATTGGGTTCGACGCACTTCCCGACCCCGTGAACAGCAGGATTACTGCATCGAGCAAGAGAAAGAGGGTGAGTTTCAAGGCAGAGACAGATGCTACTGCTGGTGCTGAAGGTACACCGGCGAAGAAGCGAGCAAGGCCGAGTGGCAGGAAGAGCGCTTTGTAGGTAGTGCTCTGGCGATGATGACGATGATGATGATGAAAATGGAATGACAAACACTGACACTGATGGATTGACGGATCGACTGACTAATAGCCGTACTAATCCCTGCGCGATATGATCGCAACTAGTCGTGACCATACTAATCGTTGTTCTGCACTTCTACAACATATATCCTTGCCTTCACTTCACTTCACTTTCACTTAATCTCACGCCACCTCACTTCACTTTACTCGCCTATCTTTCTGCCGAAGAACTCAGCTAACGACCAAATCACAGACTCTGCCCAATGTTGAACGGCACCATGAAACCCGAGGACGCAGAAACCGGCTTTGGCGCAGCAGCAGCAGGAGGCGACGCGGCGGACAACAACCTCGCGTCCTTCGGCGACGGAGGCTTCGAATAGGCTCGGGGCTGGATTAGTACTCCTTTTAGAAGACGGTAGATGCACAATTTTCTTCCGCCGCCGCCGCCGCAGATCGCACGGCCAGACACGTGATGGGTACGAGCCTCGCAGGAGATGCGAGAGGAACGATGTGCTTTGTTGTGGTTTGGGAATGCGGTATTGAACCGCGAGCTTGGGCACGGTAGGATACTGATGGGATACTGGAGGTACTGTTGCAAGCTCGAGACGTGGTGTGGACGGCGAGTCGTTATGACATGCTTGCTTCGGTTCGAGCTTACGAGCGAAGAGGTGTTATTACTGCAAAGACATTCATGATGGACTGATCGTAATCAACATTCATTAACGCGCTTTCGGCTGCGCCCTTCTCTTCTTCTCCTTCTCGTTCTCCACCACCTCTCCCACCCTCGTCTCAAACTTAATCATCATCTTCTCCGCAACGCGCGGAAGCACCGAAAACATACCATCCACGACACTGTTCCTAAACTTCAACTCCAGATCCAGCCGCACAGTAGCCTCCTGCGTCTTCTCCGCCCCGCCGGGCGCAGGCGTGATCGTCCACTTCACAATCCACACCTCCAACACCGCACTCCCGCTGCCCGCGGCCGCATTCTGCACCTGCACGACCCCGGTCTTGCGATCGCATTTCACGCGACAAGGCCAGTCTTCTTCGAGACCTATAGGCGGGTAACCGACCACGAGCTTCGCGGCTGTGGGCAGACCAGAGGACGAGTCTCTGGCCGTGACGGTGCTGGAGCTGATTGATGTTGAGAATTCGTGGTACGATGCCATGTCGGAGAAGACGTTGAAGATGGTGGTGGCCGAGTATGGCAGGACTTTGGTCGTGGTGAGATGGCGCTGGGCTGGGGGCCCGCCGAGCAGCGAGGTCGTCATTCTGCAGCAGAACTGGACTGGGGACCTTTGTGGGTTTGACTTTTGGGGGGTTTTGTTTACATCGCACGAGTTTCGTAGAATTATTACATCTGTTCTGCGAGATATGGAGTGCCCCCTCTCTCGCCATACGTTTCCTGGCCGAGATGGCGGTTGCATGTGCACGATACACCACCTTTGCGACACGGATGATGTCAACACTCAGCAATTTTGACGCTTCTGGCGTGTGATATGCCCACGTGCCAGGCTCGCGATTGATTGACAAGATAAGTGGCACATGCAACGCTACAGTAGATTCAGCTTTTTTAGGGCACTGTGTATACAGCGAATGCGATCAATGCTCCCTGCGCAACTCATAGATGCCGATGTGAGAAGCTTCGATCCACAGCTCGTGTCCACTATTACCACGGAGGAGGTCCGTCCAAAGCAGCGCGGAAAGACTCAATGTTTCGTAGATGACCTTCATTAATTCGACGAACCATAACCAAAAAAAAGACTATCCACGTCGAGCAAGACGTTGCTGTTCAGATCCTCTTTCCTGGACTACTAAACAGCGCCCTCCCCTTCTCCACAGCCTTGCCTAACCGACGTGATCCGAATCTCTTGACCCCCCCAGCGCTGCTCCGTCGTTTCTGTTCGCCTGCCAGTTTCGAGATCGATTTGCGCACTTCGTTGCGCGGTATCACACGGAAGGGTTGTACGATACCCTTGACCTTGGCTCTGGTCGTCGATGTTGTCGCCGAGCTTTTCGTCGAGGCCGCCGCGGTCGATTTGCTCGAGACATTGCTTGCGGTAGTATTCGCTCGAGAGGGCAGTGGTCTCGCTGCCGCCGTTGTGGTCGCTGTAACAATAGTTTTCGCCGTCGACCTTGAACGTGTTGGTCTCTGTTCGTACAATATGCACGCGTATAGCAATAGCTTTGACAGAGCAGAGTTCGGCAGTCGAGCTCGGGAGCCCGCCAGGTCCGATGGTACAGTAACACTGGAGGGAAAAGGCGGACGGGATGTGCTCACCCTCTTTTCCGGAGCGTGCGGCCTCCGATTGTTGTCGTCTTTGCTGGTTCTGGCACTGGTGCTGGGGCTGCTTCGGCGGCTTTTTTGCCGCGCTTGCTTCCTGTTAGACTTGCGATGGCGCTCTTGAAGCCTCCCACTTTCTTAGCTGCGGGGGCTGGGGCGGCTTTGGTGCTCTTCGCTGTTGTGGTGGTGGTGGTCTTCTTCATGATTGTTGTCGTCGCGGTCGAGTCACTATCTGAACTATTGCGCGCGCTGGGCTTTCTCTGTGGTTCCTGCTGTACTGATTGAGACGATACATTGGTGACAGGAGCCGGCCTTTTGACCTGTCTTGATGGTGCCCTCGCCGGTTTAGCTGTTGGTGGTGGACCTGTCAACAATGGCTTCGCCGGGCTTGCTGGACGTGGCATGTATGATTTTGTAGGTGATGCAATCTTGATTGGCGATGTTGGCAGAGTTCGCGAGTTGTGAGATTTGGGCGACAGCACCTGAGCAGGGACGGGCTTCCGTGTGACTGCTTTGACGTCCTTTGCAGCAGTGTTGGCAGCGACAGTGGGAGCCGCAATTTTGGCTCGTTTCTTCGGGTTATCCAGTGTTGTGACTTCGGGCGCTTCGTTCTCCTTGTCTGACGCGTGAAGAGCATCACTACAGCACGTCAATATATGCACTCTATTGCCCACGAGTCTCGACCTACCTTGCTCTCTTAACTCCACGATTCAGTACCGGGCTTACTGTCGTCTCTTTGTGCTTTACGGGAACAGTCGCGCTCTTTTGTGACGGCACCTCTGCCTTTGCCGAGTATTTCTCCAGAAGATCTTGCATGTTGGTCTTTCTCAATGCTTGAGGTATTCTATTGACACGCACTTCGAGCCTGACGCGAAGTGCCTGTGCTTGTAACGCAGATTGCGCGCGAAGTTTACGCGCTCTTTCTGTGACTGTGATGAGTCAGTACATGTTACCAACATGAGCGGGTGCGAGACACGTACTCTCGAGTTGAAGATTGTCCACCAAGGCCTGCTTCTGTGCCTCTGTGATCGCGATCATTGACATTGAAGTCTCTGGGACCGCCTTTCGGTCTGGAGTGGTCGCCATGCCTGTGGAGTATACGCGACGTAGCAAAGTTGCTCGAGAAGTGAAATGCTGCGTTTGGCGATTAAATCTGTTTCGAAATGCTGGAGGATGCTGGAGGATGCTGGAGAGTGAATCAACTGCACCCATCAATGTTTCGCGTGGAGTACATGTAAGGTAAACAGAGACGGCGGCTCGACGGTCCGTCAGCCGCTCTGACGTTCAGGACGGCAGCTTCCGCAGAGCCTCGATGCTAATGTCGGACTGGAGCTTCCACGTCCATCTGGCATTCATGTGCTTCATCATCATCAAACCATCTGTCACCGATCTTCAAGAACCTCACGCGCATTTCAACTGATCACGTACTTCGCCTATCTTACACTCACATTCAAACCTTTCTTGTTCCTCAGTACCACTGCAACACCGCCAGAATGGGGTTGGAGGCGACCATGATAGTGTACGCACGCGATCATCACCATCCACCCATACCAGGCTGACATATCTTTAGCGTTGACAACAGCGAGAGCAGCAGAAACGGCGACTATGTTCCATCTCGTTGGGAAGCTCAGACCGACTGCACAAATCTCATCTTTCAATACAAGACCCAAGCGAACCCTGAATCATCCGTCGGACTGATGAGCATGGGCGGCTCAGGTCCAGAAGTCCTCACCACACTCACCACCAATCCAGGCAACATCCTCGATGGCCTTCACAGGACGAAGATCAGGGGACAATCACACCTTCACACTGCCATCATGATCGCTTCTCTCGCACTCAAGCACCGCCAGAACAAGTCTCAGCGACAACGGATTATCGTCTTCACCTGCTCCCCGCTTTCGGACGCCACAGAATCACAAGCATCGCTGGTCAAGCTTGCGAAGAGGATGAAGAAGAACAACGTCAACATTGACATAATTGCGCTCGGCGAGTTGGGCGATGAGACGACATCTAAGCTCCAGGCGTTCAACGAGGCGGTCAAAGGCGGCGACGGCTCACATCTCGAAATCGTACACCCAGGCCCAAACCTTCTCTCAGATATTGTTGTTGCCAGCCCGATACTGGCAGGCGAGGGTGGTGGGCCAAGAGGCGGTGGTGATGCTGAAGGGGGAGAAGGCGCAGGCGGTGCACAAGGAGGTGGAGACTACGAGTTCGGCGTCGATCCTTCTATGGACCCCGAACTCGCCCTTGCGCTGAGAATGAGTATGGAGGAAGAGAATGCCAGGCAAGAGCGCGAGAGGGCCCAGCAGTCATCAGCAGAGGGCAAGACACAATTGGAGAGCGTACCCGAGGAGGGCAAGCAGGGTGATGCTGAAAGCCAGCCGTTACTGAATCAGAATGGTGAGGCGAGCGACAGTGCCGACAAGGACAAGAAGGACGACAGTGACAAGATGGACACCGCATGAAGCACTACATGACCATGCAGACGACTGTACGATTGAGCAGGAAAAACAATGAGGGGAAGTGGAGTGACGAGTTGGCTCCCAGGACCATCTGCCGTATGCCCCGCCTGGAATGTTCTTGCCCTCGATATCTATATAGCATAGCCAACCGACCTCAACAAGCGAGAGTGCAAATGCGAAAGAATTCATAAAACTTTACATGCGAACGTGGTATCTGATCCTGGTTCCCAATGCTCCATTTCGCCGCCTTATGCAACTAATCCCGCTTCTCAAATGACTACCCTTCCGTTGCACGGCTTTCCGTGGATGCATGCCGCTTCTTCCCTGAACATATTTCTAGGGTAACGTGCTCTACAACCTATCCTCGAAAAAGTCCCGTGATCCTTGTCCAAACAAAAATCATCTCACAAACTTCTAGTCAATAAATCCCACGGGCTTCGGCTGCTCCATGCGCAGGAATTCGCCATTGAAAGCGTTGACAAGCCAATCACTGAGTTCTGCAAAAACTGATCAGCATTCATGCCACTACAACGGGGCAGAACGATAGTTACTTACTCTGATAAACAACACGATAAGCACCGTGGAAGTAAATCCCGTGATCACTGTCCGGAAAAAAGTGTACATCATAATTCGTAACAGCCGCCATGTCCAGACGATCCAGCAGCGCCAGGGTATTCTGCATATGCACATTATCGTCCGCGACGCCATGCATGACCAAAAACCGCACGTTCTGCGCCAGAGCAGTAGCATTGCTGACGGTGGCGTTATCGTAGCCGCTCGGGTTGTGCTGCGGCGTGTGCATGTACCGCTCGGTGTAGATACTGTCGTAGTAGCGCCAATCGGTGACGGGCGCCACCGCCATGCCGTACTTGAAGGTGCGGCCCGCGTCCTGCTCGAGCACTTTCAGCGTCATGAAGCCGCCGTAGGACCAGCCCCAGATGGCGATGCGCGAGGCGTCGACGTAGGGCAGCGAAGCGTAGTGTTTGGCTGCTGCGATTTGGTCGTGCGCTTCCCAGTGCCCGATGTTGCCGCGGATGATGCAGCGGGTTGCGCGCCCCAGGAAGCCGGTGCCGCGCCCGTCGAGGGTCACGACGATGTAGCCTAGGGAGCTGGCGATGTAGGATTGGAAGTTGACCTTGAATTGTCGATCGACTTCTTGGAAGCCTGGGCCGTTATAGAGGTAGAAGAGTACGGGGTAGGTCTTCTTCGGATCGAAGTGTGGTGGGCGGCGCTCGACGATGTTGAGGTCGAAGCCGTCGATGTTAATGGTGGAGTAGATGTCGATGGGCAATTCAGTGGTGGTCGCGAGTGCTCGGAGGTCTTTGTTCTCTTCGATGACGATCGAGGTTTCCTCAGACGATGAGGGTGTGTTCATGACTTTTTGCCACGGAATCCCGGGGCCTTTGTAGGACAGGAGAGCGAAGCTGCCAGCTTTTGAGAATGAGGCCGAGTAGTATCCCACGCTGCTTGTGTCGGTCATGGCACGGAGACTGCTTCCGTCAAGCTTGACACTGTAGATGTGACGTTGAATGGACGACTCCTTGGTTGCGGTGAAGTAAACAAGATTGTTCTTCAAGTCAACGACTGATGGTGCATCGACGACTTCCCAAGATCCCGAGGTGAGCATCAGGGGAGATGAGCTGTTCATCGGGCTGAAGTACGCCAAATGGTCGTAGCCGTTGTCGATGACTGTGTCGACGTAGCCGTCGTGAGGGCGACCATTTGAAGGATCAGCTGGGATGTACGTAGTGGTCTCGGATACTTCAAACCAGCCACCGTCGATCGCATTGACATCCGTCTCTCTTACGGTACGGCCCTGTCGAGCTTTGGCGTCGACAAGAACGACCTTTTCAATATCACTTTCGCGGTTGGTCTCCTTGATAAGAACTTGGCCAGTCTTTCCAGCCCAGACAACCTCAGTGATGAGACGATCGTCGTCGGGAAAGTCGCCGTCGATCTTGACGGTAAAGATCTCCTTGCTTGCGATATCGTAGAATTGAAGGTTGATGACGGACATTGGTGCTCCAGCTTTTGGGTACTTGATGTCACGGACCTCTGGGTAGTTCTCTTCGCCGGCCTTTGGTGCTTTGCCGCTAGGTCGGGAAAAGAAGTATTGAACGGGATAAGTGGGTACTGCAGACTCATCTGTTCGCAGGAAAGCAACGTATTTTCCATCGCCAGACCACCAGGTAGCACTGGCTCCGTGGAAGACCTCCTCCTCGTAGACCCAATCTGGAACGCCGTAGAAGAGATCAGGGCCGCCATCAACCGTGATGCGAGTGACTGTGTCTTCTCCTAGACGTCTCAAATACATGTTGTTGTCGCGTGTAAAGACGATCGCGTCGCTCTGAGGTGACCACGAAGCAAGCTGAACTCTGCCATAGACATTTCCAGGATCAAGTGCTTCTCCAGTCTGCTCTTCCACGTTGAAGATCCAGTATCGACCAGTATCCGAGTGTCTCCAATTCGATTGACGATCTGACTGCACTAAAACGTACTTGTGATCCGGACTTGGCCAGACATTGCTTGGTGCGACACGCTCTTCGCCGACGGTGAAATATCCATTCCTCATGAGAGTCTGGCTCTTCTCTTTGAGTAATGACGGCTGTCCCATGTACCGAACATCCTCGACGACGAGCCAGTCGCGGCCTTCCTCACCACCTTTCTGTAACAACAGTCCGTCTTCTCCATGCGGTCCTTCAATCCATGAGATACCGTGTTGCTTCGCGTACCATTGCCCGCTCAAGATCTGATTCAGTGTGATCTTCTTTCCGTGTCCTATCGTCTCGGTCTTATCAGGATTATGAGGCCGACTAGACATTGGTTTATGTGATCCGCTGCTGATGAAGAGGAATAACGCTATAACCCATCCTACTATAGCCACGGCTGCAAAGATCCATAATGCCTTCCTTGCTCTTCTATCGGCTGGTTTTGTTTGCTGCTGCCAAACGGGACTGTCTTCGACGTCAAACTCTTGATCCGGTCCGTCACGATAAAGTGCTTCCTTGGCCTCCCTCATTGATGCTCCGCTTGATAACTGATCGAGGATGAGTGATGTGGTTGATTCTGTAGAAGCGGAAGGTCTGGAAGGTTCTTCGGTGTCTATTGAAGGTTCGATATGTTCTGTTAGAGGTAATGACTCCTCATCGTGTTGGTGTTCACCGCGAGCCATGGTACGGTACAGGTATTAGCGCAAGGTGGGAGTTAGGGTGGTCGGTTCGCGCTAGCCGGTGGAGGAGCGATAGGGTCGAACGCTCGCAGTATAACAGTGAGTGTCATACAGATAACAAGGTTGGTATGTCTTGAAAAGACAAGAGTATACAATAATAATATGACTTCGAGGCCTAGGGTGATCGACAATTGATAGACATCTTGAAGGCTGGCTGACCCCGGAGGCTTTGTTCCCCTGCATGGGGAAGTGGGTTTCCGGAAAGGCTGTACAGTCCGAATTCTACCTATTGACAACCAAATGCGGGCACAGGCACGCGACATGGGGGATTCCTTCCTTCTTCATTTCAAAAATTGTGTTCAGCATCATCAACAATAGTCGTCGGTGTAAGCCATCAGCACCATATCAGCATCTAGAACATCAGCAAGACACCCAGCAAGACACCCAGCAAGACACCCAGCAAGACACCCAGCAGTACACACCATTAAGAGACCCATGTGTCGTACATCAGCACCATATCAACAAGTCATATCGTAATGGCATTTGTATTTCTTGCTTTTGTGCTCTTGGGAGCAGTCGTCATGTATTACCATGCGACGTGGGTATCTCGTAAAGAAGTATGCAGTATGCAAAACTTTTGGCTCTTGGCCACGCTTCTTACCTGATTTCGAACGCTGTAGTTCCCGAAGGGGACTGATGGTATACCGAGACCTCTGCCCTGCGTTTTCCGTTCTTGAGACGCTAGAACTCGAGCGCAATGTCTCTTATATCATGCGTTTGTATCGACGAGCGATGGCGGCAGTCGTCCACAACTCGCGAGCACGCTCAGGACTCGAGCAATGGTCTATATGGTCAGCATCAAGTTAGCACGAACAGCAAGGAATATACATACCCAAGATAGTCCTCCTTTATAGTAGCAATGGCGAACATCTGACCGACCTCTCCTCTGATACCACGGATCTTGACACGGATATGCGTTCCACGCTCGATGACTTGATCCGCGTTATCGGTGAACTGAGGCGGTGTGGCATTACCATCAAATTTGATGTCCGAGGGAATCATCTTTGGATCATCAGTTCCCGTGCTCATCGGATCAGGCAATGCTTTCAGCACCGCGAACTTACTGCTTTTGATACAAAGACATTCAGCGGTCCAATATCGACGAAGAAGCCGTTTGGCACCACGCTGCTGACCATACCGTCGCAAACTTCTCCCTTGAACGGTCGCCAGACTACAGCCTTGAAGCTGATTGTGAACTCGCCGTAAGAACTTCCAGGCAGAACTCGTGGCTCCGAGACATCCAGCACATTCACCACGCAGACGATGTAAAAGTTGCCCGTGTTTGTTCCCTCGACATCTTGGTATAGTGTGTCCGTGACATATTTGTGAGTGTCTTTGTCAAAGTATGAAGGATGTAGGTTCACCACCCGTTCCATGTCGTGAAGGAAGAACATTCTGATCGTCTGTCGTCGTACGAGCGCCCAATCGCGATGTAGCTGCGAATACGGCTGGTATACCAGCGCCGTCTTGCGATTGAACTTCAGCGGTGAAGTTCTCGTATGCCGTATCGCTGTCCGTATGCCAGTCGATGCTTGCGCAGGTTGTGTATTTGATTGCTTGAGCGCGCGATGTGAAGAGTCGAGACAAGAAGTCTGAAATGTAAATGCGATAAAGAAGCCGCTGTTAAATCCGCCTACTGGACAATGCAAGGAAGCCTCTAGCTATGGCAAGAGGTCGACGAAAGAGAGAAGACGAGGTTGTTCAACCATCACATGCGCGAAAGCTGCCCAGGGCAATCTGATCTGCGGACAAAAGTCTTGGCATGAACGATGTGAGACGGGCGGCCAGAAGTCATGGCGGAGGCCGGCCGCAATCGCAATCGCAATTCATACATCATCTGCCTCGGCCGACCGAACATGCCGTGAACATCTCACCACTGCATCTTCCATGTGTCGTTGTTGTCACGAGCCAGCCTCGTCTTCGGTGGGGTGAGCACTACCTCACAGATTACCGGCTCGGACCTATTCAACACCCAGATGTTTGAGCAATAAAATCGGCTTCTACTCTACTGCTCACGCCAGTCTGGTCGCCCAAGTGCTCGATCAGTCGCAAGGATGTCTCTCAATTTGGAGAAGCAGCTGCAGTTCGTATGTACCACGAACCACCTACTTTCAAGACTTCACTAATAGTTAGTCCGCAGTACGGAGCATATCACCATGATCCGGTCAGTCTGATGAAGCTGTTCTGATAGTGAACCAGTACTCATATCCTCAGGTCAATATTGCGATTCACGTAACCTGCGTACCCATGATTCTTTTGACCGCATTCCTCTTTGTACGCCTTCCTTAACTGAAAAAGGGTACATGTACTAGAGAACTAACAGATACAGGGCACGGCTTCCCCATCACTGCCGATTCCAGATGCGTTCCAAGTCCCCTACCTCCCGGCTAATGTAGGAACGATTGCATGCATCATCTATACAAGCTTCTATATTTTACTGGAACCTGTCGCTGGAGCAATGCTGGCGCCGATCCTCCTCGGTAGTACTGCCGCCTCCAACTATCTCACGTCCACCTACGGTGCTCAAGCCTATCATTGGGCTATTGCTGTTCACGTCTTTAGCTGGCTTGCTCAGTTCGTTGGACATGGTATCTTCGAAGGACGCGCACCGGCTCTGCTCGACAATCTGGTCCAGGCGATTCTTCTCGCCCCTTTCTTCGTGTGGATGGAGATCTTGTTCATGCTCGGCTACAGACCTGAGCTGAAATCGAGGATCGACAAGGCCATTCAAAAGCAGGTCTCGGATTTCAGAGCCTCGAAGAACAAGAAGGTTGTCAACGGTCACGCGAACGGTCATGCTAATGGAGCTGCGAAGTAATCGACTCAAGGAGCGCAACGGGGTCTGTACATTCTTGAAATTTGAGTCGTCCTAGTCTTTTAGCCTGTGATATCCAGTATATAAGCATGCAGTCTATTTCGAGACGTACGGGTAGCACATTGGACTACTCATATTGACTACATGTAAAGGCGCTTCTATCCCAAAAGTCCGTCTCTAATCATCTTTGAAAGATCTGCCATTATTTGATCTAGCTCACAAGTTTCGGCCCATGCAACTCGGCGTGCAAGAACGAATCCTTGAATATGTAGCATGAATAATGGCTACCAAATACACAGTGGTTGTTGAAATCCGCGTATGCAAAGAAACGCTGAAGTCCGGGGACTTGGCTTGATGCATCTATGGCCAAATCACGTGACGCTTCGGAACAGCTCGACGATATTGGGCGAGGTCTGTGCTCAGCAAATTGGGAGCTGCACTGGTCGACTTGTTCCGACATCTCTGAGCTCTTCACCACCCTCTCCACTCCAACCATCAACTCTCTCTAAAGGCAGTGGACCAGTTGTCCTCGAGTCTCTAATATCACAAAAATGTTTCGCACTGCTCTGCGCACAAGCACAAGGGCGGTCGCCGCCGCCTCGGTCAGCTCCAGAGTCGGAGTGGTTAGTCTCACCACCTTGCCTTCACTACACCAGCCATCAATCGCCATCACAACACATTTTCATCGTCTCAATGGCTTCTTCAAGATCTCAATGGATACTAATACGATTGATTTTCACAGAACCGCGTCGCCCCAGTCGCCATCAAGGCCACCCGCAGCTATGCCGACAAGGCCTCTCCAACTGAGGTTTCTTCCATCCTCGAGCAGCGCATCCGTGGTGTTCAGGAGGAGGCTTCTCTCGCCGAGACTGGTCGTGTTCTTTCCGTTGGGTACGATTATCGAAAATAAAAAGAGACATGGAAACAAAATGGATGGTGGCTGACTTTTGGGTTTCACAGAGATGGTATCGCCCGTGTCCACGGTATGAGCAACGTCCAGGCTGAGGAGCTCGTTGAGTACGCTTCTACACAACCACAACCAACAAACCGATATTGACGGACGAATAGGTTCGCCTCTGGTGTCAAGGGAATGTGCATGAACTTGGAAGCCGGCCAAGTCGGTGTATGTATCGGCTCTTTCGACACATTCATGCTCACAGGCTCACACTACACAGGTTGTGCTTTTCGGTTCTGACCGTCTCGTCAAGGAGGGTGAGACCGTCAAGCGTACCGGAGAGATTGTCGATGTCCCAGTCGGTGAGGCTATGCTGTATGTATCGGCTCTTTCGACATGTTCCCACTCACAAACTCACACTATCCAGTGGTCGTGTAGTAGATGCCCTCGGACAGCCTATCGATGGCAAGGGTCCAATCAAGACCACCGAGAAGCGTCGTGCTCAGCTCAAGGCCCCTGGTATTCTTCCTCGCCAGTCCGTCCGTGAGCCAGTCCAGACCGGTCTCAAGTCCGTCGACGCAATGGTTCCTGTCGGCCGTGGTCAGCGTGAGTTGATCATTGGTGACCGTCAAACCGGAAAGACCGCCGTCGCCCTTGATGCCATGCTCAACCAGAAGCGTTTCAACGACGGTGGCGACGAGAAGAAGAAGCTCTACTGTGTCTACGTCGCCGTCGGTCAGAAGCGTTCCACCGTCGCCCAGCTCGTCCAGACTCTTGAGGAGAACGACGCCATGAAGTACTCCATCGTTGTTGCCGCCACCGCCTCCGAGGCTGCTCCTCTTCAGTACATTGCTCCATTCACCGGTACCTCTATCGCCGAGTGGTTCAGAGACAACGGCAAGCACGCTCTTATCGTCTTTGACGATTTGTCCAAGCAGGCCGTGAGTACCATGATGGCTTACCGGTACCCATATTATATCGCTAACAGAAGTCATAGGTTGCTTACCGTCAAATGTCTCTCCTTCTCCGTCGTCCACCAGGAAGAGAGGCCTACCCAGGTGACGTCTTCTACCTCCACTCCCGTCTCCTCGAGCGTGCCGCCAAGATGAACGACTCGCTTGGTGGTGGTTCCCTCACTGCTCTCCCAATCATTGAGACCCAGGGTGGTGATGTCTCCGCTTACATTCCAACCAACGTCATTTCCATCACTGACGGTCAAATCTTCTTGGAGGCCGAGCTTTTCTACAAGGGTGTTCGTCCAGCCATCAACGTCGGTCTTTCCGTTTCTCGCGTCGGTTCCGCTGCCCAATTGAAGGCCATGAAGCAAGTCGCTGGTTCCCTCAAGCTTTTCTTGGCCCAATACCGTGAGGTCGCCGCCTTCGCTCAGTTCGGTTCCGATTTGGATGCCGCCACCAAGCAGACTCTTGCCCGTGGTGAGAGACTTACCGAGCTTCTCAAGCAGAAGCAATACTCCCCAATGGCCGTCTCCGAGATGGTTCCTCTCATCTACGCCGGTGTCAACGGTCACCTTGACAACGTACCAGTCGCCAAGATTCTCCGATGGGAGGCTGACTTCCTTTCCCACCTCAAGTCTGACCAATCTGAATTGATCAACAGCATTACAAAGGAGGGAGCTCTCAGCAAGGACCTTGAGGCCAAGCTCAAGGACGTCGTCAAGAACTTCACCTCAAACTTCTCTTAGATTATGGTTTGAGCCGGGAGTTTGAAGATGTAGAATCGGAGCATGTATAGTAAAAAGGGAAAGAAGCATTTTCTTCGTGCTATCAAATATTTCATTTACGATCTGAATGTGAGCGTGATTGTACGGTGACGGTTACAGGCCTGTGTAAAGGATGCCAGTCCCTTGTGTTGTGTTTCAGCCATACCTTGATGGTGCCAGGTTTTGGTAACCTTGGAGTTGTGACAAGCTCGATAGATAGACAGAAGAAACGCCTTATGAATACCCCAAAAGCCTTCAAGCTATTATTAGTCCGTGTAAGATGCTGGTGCCTTTTTTCCGTGTACCATACCCTGTAGTTATGGTTGGCTCGTGGCGCTACATGCATGATGTATTTTGATTAGTACGCCTAAGGCTTCACTGCACAGCCCTCCTCCGCAGCGAGCCTCTTTACCTAACGGTCAAATATTCACGCGCGCGCCAATGAGCTCATTTACTGAAGGGTCGATGTTCAGAAATCGAACACTGTTGGATTCGCGACTGCAAAATTATCGACACTGGCGACGTATATACTGAGGAGGACATCGTAGACGGACACGACATCCACGCGACCACTCCATACCACTGCTGGACTTTGGTACGTCACAGCTAAGCGGAGGAACCAGACTGGTAGGGAAAAAGCGAGGGATACATACTACAACCCAAACATGACTTTGAAGGATCTTTTGCGAAAGAAGTCGGTCATCGAGTCCTCGAATAACCCGACCACGCCCCCTCGTACGACAGGAAACGGTGTCACTGCAGGACCAGTGGAAGACCCGCCCGAGTTCAAGTTCTACAGGACAACTACGACAGACAAAGAGGAGATCCAGCCACCGATATATCCAGGTGATAGTGAGGCGGATCAAAAACGCAGGCATGGAAATGGACAGACGTTGAGTCCGCTCAAGGAGACACCAGAGAAGGCCCGTCGTCCGTCGATCTTCAAGCGATCTACTAGCAATTCGTCGCAGCGATCGATGAAAGAGAGGAAGGAGGATGTACAACCGGCGCAGACAATCATCGAGTCTGAGCCTCTGGAACTGGACCCTTCTGCTTCGTCACCAGTACGGCCGCCGAATCAGCGCAAAGCCTCCGAGCGCTTCTCACAACGACTGCGGGGTCTATCACGTTCCTCGTCGCGCGCTTCAGCAGACGGAGTGTCGTCAAATCTGCCCGAAGACCTCGGTGCAGCGCCGGATACGATACCTGCACCTGCGACACCGCCTCAGAAGAAGCGAGCCGACGAGGTCGACGCAAGCGAGAAAGCAGAGAAAGTCAAACGAGAAGCACAATGGGAAGAGCGCGCAACAAAGCTTGCTCTACGGTCGAAACCCTCTACTTCCTCGATGGACGCGCAGGAGCCTTCCGTCACAGCGCCTCTCCCTGTGCTGCCCGCGCTCAGCTTTCAGAGCGATTCCACATCCCCAATGAGAGCTACCGAACCCGAAACACCCATGACAATTCCCGCGCAGAACGCCGATACAACCACGCCTTCGGAAGAGAAGCTGCATCTCGCGATCCATCTGCACGAAACTGGCGACCTCGAGAAGTCGACCGCCCTGTTCGCGACACTGGCCGATAGCAACAGTCCCTCCTCGACACTGGCCCAAGTCCTGTACGGCCTCGCGCTGCGCCACGGCTGGGGCATAACACCCAATGCGCCTCTAGCGCTCCACTACCTTCGCATGGCCGCCAGCTCGGCAGCAGAAATTGAATCAGCAGCCTTGAACAAGTCGCTCAACGGTGGCTCCGCAAAAGGCGAACTCGTGCTCGCGATCTTTGAGCTGGCGAACTGCTACCGCTATGCGTGGGGCGTGGACAAAGACCCGGTGGCGGCGCGGGCCTACTACGAGACGGCCGCCAATCTTGGCGACGTGGATGCATGCGAGGAGGTCGCCTGGTGCTACACAGAGGGCTTTGGGGGCGACAAGGACAAGTGGGTTGCGGCGCAGTATTTGAGACTGGCCGAGGAAAGGGGACGAAAGATTGTCGGTGGCAGCTGGATCTGGAAGGATAAATACGATCCCGATCGTGGCGAAAGCAAGAAGAAAATGAAGAAGGACAAGAAGAAGTGAGAGTTTTCGAGCTGATGATTGGGGGATTCACACTGGGTTTGGCATTGTTGTTCCAGCGAGGCGTTGGCTTGGATATTGGGTATCAGGTTAGCGATCGTCAAGGGTTCGGGACGAACATACGCACTCGCGATAGGAGAAAATAAGGCCACAAGTAACCTTTCGTTCTCCGATACTATGGAACGCAACACGTGACCTGTCAACGTGAAGTCGGGGATTTAGCCTGTCTTTCGAGCTTCCCCACATCTGAACGGCGGCATGCACCGAGTCTCCAACTTCCAACCGCAACCTACCCTGCCAATCCACCTTCTAGCGATCCATTGAGCATCCGCGCTCACATCTCGACTCCGTGAGCTGGTCGCATACATACGAATTCGCAGCCATGGGTGTGCTCGGATCAATCTTCAAGTATTCCGCTTTTACAGGGCTCGCCGGCGGAGCTGGAGTCGTATGGGCCGGTCGTCACTCCAAGGTCTTTCCTCTACCGACCACCGACTACCTGTTCAACACCACCTGGTACGCAAGAGTAGGTCACAGTCGGCATCTGCCACAACCTGTATCATGGCTCCGCGACTGATCTCGCTAGTACAACGCCGAGAACAACGCCGCGACCAGCGACGTCTGCGTCCGAACCGTGCCACTGAAAGACCTGCGCCCCGACCTCCTCGAAAAAGACGGCCAGCTAGTCGAGAAGTTCTGCGCCGGCGTCTGGGGCGGTCTCGGTGCGTCTCCCTATCCCTCCCCCCCCAACACCACCAGCCCCGAGCCGCGCTCGCTAACAGATATCTTCCCCTCCCAGGCTACGCCTACCAACGACGTTATCTCGAGAAAAAGTACCGCGGCCCGGAGACGGCGGGCCAGCTCTGGGACCGCAAGGACCTGAAAGAGTCGACATACCCCGTCGGCACTCAGATCACGGACCACTTCGAGGTCATCAGCCACACCGACGACAGCATCATCGTGCGCTGCGGCGACTCGCCGCGCAACATCGCGCCCCGGCCCAGCGACGGATTGTTCGAGATGAGGGCGGATATCAAGACGAACGAGGGCGTTGCTGAGTTTCAGCTCAAGAGCGTGTTTTACCAAGGACTTGGGAAGGCCGAGGGACCGCCTATGCCGTGGCATGTCGAGATGTTGCATCGCTGGTACTCGAAGCTGTGGATGGAGACTTCGGTGAGGACGTTGATGAGGTGAGAGGCTTGTTACGAAGACTGGAAGTGAACTGTCTTTGATCTTGTGGTCTGCTTTAGCATGTTAAGGTTTCTCTCAGATACACGCTTCATGCGGCTGTCGTCGTAGATCGTAGATTCATCCTAATGACCAAATCTCAAATCCGATTTAGTTAACAGTAGTATCCCTATGTTCTACGATCCCAAGCTTCGAGTCATGAACGACGCATCGAACTTTTGTCAAGTCGGTGTATCAAGCCACTGATGGCTTACGGGAACATCTATGAATATGATAAATACGTGACTAAACATGCACCCTACGCCAATTGCTATGCCCTGAACCAAAACCATCAACCTCGACCACCGAAACCCCATGACCGACGCCCCTTTCTTCAAAACCATGTGCAATGCTAACACAAGACAGGAAAGCTTTTCCCAGTCGCGACCCACCCCAGATAACTATACCAGCTGAATTGAAGTACCGCGCTGTGCTGTGCGTGCTGTAGTAACAAGATATACCCAGAAAACAGCATGTTTCGACGGGATGCTGGCCACTACCACGCCCAAGAGCCCCTTCTCGGCGCTGTGCCGAAGCCGCCAAAGCTCTCCATGGTGACCATACCCTTCTCCTGTCGTACCCACTCACGAATGTACGACTTGAGAGCCTTCCATCTGGCAGGAGGATCACTGGTGTTCAGCTCCTGATCATGACCATCTTCTCTGCCCTCGAAGTCGTCGCCTAACCTGATATACCCTTTCGGCATGCTCTTTGCGACCTTGTCGTCGTGGCGAAGCTCGGAAAGCGGCACTTTGGCTATCTTGCCTAGCTCTTCGTCGAAAGGTCGGGCTAGAGATGGATAACCTAGCGACAGATAGTTGAACACTTGTGTGATGAACGTGTCGTTGAACTCGGTCTCCATTAACTCGTCAATCTCACGCTCGGTGTTGAGGACGGTATCCATGCGGCTCATACTCGCGTCGTCGGGTTTCTTCTGCATACCTCGAGGCGTAGGAGGTTGAGACATTTCGAATGGATTGCTCTTCTCGAACGGCGCTGGTGTCATCAGACCGGTCGGTCCAGTGGGGACAGAGAGCATGCCAGGCGTCTCCTCGTTCACGTTCAGGCAGAAACCGCCCCAGAGACCGCCTTCTTCACACATGCCGCTACCACCGTGGGAGTTTTTCGGTGTCGAAAGACCCCACAATCCGTCGGCAGTCTTTGGGTTGGTAAAGCTACCTTCGGTTTGTTCTGTCAAGTAGCACATGGATGTTAGCAGATTGGCCGAACCCTGTGTCACGTCGAATCTTGCTGGTTCTGGAGATGTGGATCTTGGAAACTTCAGATCGCGACCGAGCATGGGTGGCCTAGCACGATCCATCATCTGAGAATATTCCTGATCTGGTGTCTTGCCCGTTTCCGAAGTCTCGGGTCTCCACCATGGAGAAGGTGTGGTAGCTTCTCTTTTCGCTGTGGTCTTCATGGCCGCTTTCTCCTGCTCCATCGACTCATGATGTTGTTTCATCTCCTGCAACTCCCAGTTGTACTTGGTCGTGTCCCTTCGGAAAGTTTTCAAAGCAGGTGGCAGGTATTCGTCATCTCCCTCGTCATGGCCTTCCCATGTCGCGGGTCGGTCATCCATTTCCATCTCATCGCTTTCATCCTCTTCGTCGACATAGTGCTCAACAGGTTCGTGGTAATCGGAATTGGCGAAAGCAGCCAGCGCTTGCTCACGCATCTTGATTTCCGCCCTCTTTGCTTCAAGCTGGAGAAAATAGTGGCTGAAACCTTCATCGATACTCTCTCGTATCCTAGTAGCGTGCTTGTACATGGGAAGATCTGCCGTGAGAGGTGACTCCATTTCTGACGAAGGACTGGTCGAAAGACTAGGCGGATTACTAGGCTCGCTTTCAGAACTCTCAATTGTGTCGAGGTCAGGAGAGATGAAGGAATGTCGCTGTCTGCTGCCATGAGAATCTGCGCGATCTCGTCTTCTTTCATGCGGTAGAAGGAAGGTCGTGAGTGGAGTGGGCCTGGCCTTTTCTGCGGCCTTGTTTGCAGCATCGTCTGTTTCGAATATGGGTGTCCCATCCGCCTTTACTTTGTGACTGGGCGTCACATCGGTCTTGTGTGAAATTGGAAGAGCTTTGGGTGCGTCGGATGACTTTCGTGTTCTCGAGCTTGTGTCTATGAGTTGAGGTGCAAAGGATCGTTTCGGTTTGGCGAGTGTAGATTCTGGCGAACCTGGTTCTTCGCCGGGTGAAGTGTTTCGACTGCTGGTTGACGAGGTCTCGAATGGCTGTGGTGAGAATCTGCTCTTGGGTTTGGAGCTCTCGTCTGGCTTCTTGCTACTCTGCGTCGTCTGCTCGACTGGCTCAGGAGCAAACCCGCGGATAGCGGGCCGCTCTGGGATCTCTTTTGTGCCATTCTGTTTACTGCTTTTTGTGGACTCCTCAACCGGTTGTACCGCAAACTTCCTAGGAGCTTTTGGGGAGGTGTCCTTTCCTTCTTCGGCAGCATCCTTCTTGCTGGACTTTTGACTCGTCTCGATCGGCTGTGGAGCAAACCGCCTAGGTTGCTGTTGCTGTTCAGGAGGCATTGCGTCGATTCTCTTCGGCGAGGGTCTCTTCGGTGAGAGGGTTGTTCACAAGCTGACGCGCTCTCTCATACCCACCAAAACACTGTAGAATTACAGTCTCTCGCAGTCAAAAGACAGGACTCTCGAACGGACGGACGTCGATATCGGAAGTTGGATATATCGTCCTGAAGCGTTGATATCCGTTGAAGTTTCGGGTATTCTGTTCTAGGCTAATCGGCGTTTGTCGCAAGAGAAGACGGTCACGGTGACGTAAAGTTATGGAGCCTGAACAGCGGGTTGCAGTCCACGGACAGATAAGAAGTCGTAATGATGATCCGATCGAAGGATCAGAGAATGCAATTGACCAGCAATCGGTATCGAATTGCCAGAGAAGGAGTTCGCAGTGAGGAAATGTGATTATGCGGTGAACTGGCGACGCTCTGTCGGGATGAAGCGAGCAACGGCCGGTAAGGTAGGGAACTTTGCAGGGTCAACACTAGTAGGTGGTAGGTACAGCCCAGACCGCAATCGAATGCTCAATACTGAGAGGGAATAACAAAGTTCGGAATTGTGTGCAATGAGGTATGAAGGAAGGCTGGACGATTGATCTCGGAATATCAACAGGCAGAATATGTGCAGCGCTGAATTGAAGCAACCGTGTCGGAAGGCCTGATGAAGATGATCGCCAATTGATCCGCAAACGTCAAGGTCAGCTGGAAACTGACGACGCAAGTAATGCAAGGAACAGCCTGATCGCGGGTTTGGAAACTTGGTTGAAGCCGGGTCTATTCTCAGCAAAGAAAGAGACTTGTAGGAAGCAAGATTGTGAATACGGTGGACAAAGATTGTGTTTTCGTGACTGCCAATGCGGATGAGCTGGGATGGTATGATAGTCCAATCTGGCCGCGATGCATCCCGGTCACTCCTCCCTATTCAAAAGTTCTATGAGGGAGCGAAGCCGCCGGGGAAGGCGTGGCGTGGCGTTCCGCACAACCCGCACTTGGAAAGCGTGGTGGCCAAGAAAGTCTATTGATTATATAGGGCCAAAGCGAGCGACCACATTTATCTATTATTCGTGCAAGGACAGATTTGGTGCTGCTGCCACAACTTCTGTTAGTCTCTGACGGATGAATACAAAGTATATAGAAGGCTCGTGATAGAGACGCAATAACCGACAAACCGACACGTATGACGATGCAGATGGCGAACTCGCATTTTCGTGCCTCGAACATAAATCCCAGGTCTGTTTGCGACCACCTACAAGGTGAGAAGAAGCTGGAGCCATTCCCGTTTCCGTCACTAGTTTCTGCCCTGATTGGGAAAACTGCGGAGTCTTGGCGACCCTGTCAGCTGGGTTAGAACTGATAGAGTCTCAACATCCATCTATTCCAATATTTGGCTGAAGCCAGCGACTAATAAAGTGATAGGCGTGTAATAAATATAGGCCAGTCTGCTATTGACACGCATTACAAGGAAGATTTGATGGTACGGAAACAGTCGCATACGGATATCGCAAATAATCACGACCATGTTCAAGTCGTGCAAGTCTGTCGATGACGTAGTAGAATATCGAAGGAGCTGCTGAATGCTGCATTCGTCCATTACATGTATTGTTTATTTATTGCACTGCCGAAACTCGCTGCCTTCTGCGAACATGACATCGAGCTCTATAAGCTGACGTACACCGGATCTGGCCGGCGTACAAACGATGACCATGTTGTCAGTCCTCAAATTTCCCGATATACCCGCGCTGCCACGTACACAAGGTGAAGACACGGATGAATTACATAAGCAATTTGCTCAACTACAACTTTTGCCAATGTGAACCCGACAGTTCCCAGAGCACCTCACGAATAGTTCCAAGGACTTACATCTTGCATTCGTTGTGTTCTGATCACTGGTCTAGGTCATATAAGGCATAGAGAACTTATCTCGCCTTTCATCACTCCCGAAGCTTCTTAGCAGTCGGCCTCGCTCAAGACCGGCAAGAACTCTTACGAGTCCATTACAAGTTCTTTGTGGTGGCTCCAACACTTGTGAACCGTGAAGAGATGTACAACACGTCTTCGTAATAACAAGCACCTACGCCGTATCAAGCATGCTTCACAAACATCGCAAACGCGCAAGGTGTAAGTGAAAGTGCTTTGACAGCCTAATTCGGAAGGTGAGATGGAAGTGAAAGTGAGGACCAAGGTACAGCTACTCACCTATCATTTGATCCCCCGTGGCATCTTCGTTCTAGATTCTCAGTCGTCAACTTTTGCTTCGCGTCCAATAAAGGTAATACATCGAATCAAACCCAAGATGCCCACGCTCGGCGATCTCAACTGCTCCATTGAGCTCGGTAGACGGAACCATCTAATTCGTGAGTACGGCACCTTCTATGGTAACAAAACGGTGTTATGCTATATCTGCGCCCCTCCTCAAGACATCAACTTCAGCATCCACTTGACCTCAACTGGTCAGAAGGGTTTCACTGCAGCTCCCGGGCTTGCCATGTTTGTGTTCATCGATGGGCAATATCAATGCAACCGGAACATAACGAATATTGAAGAGCAGAGCGGAGTCGTCGATCTACGTGTACGACAAAAGGAAGAGTCAACAGAAGGTCGCCGATTTATCGGCCGTGACTGGTGCTGTTCAGCTCTCAAGACTGGTCAATCCTTTCTATCCAGCTGGTTTTACTCCTTATACTGACTGGCTATCGCAGCATCTGCATCAAAGGCCACCAGAGTCAACTCTGACTTCTTGACCAATCTCGGCACGATCGAGGTTGTTATTTTGCGTTGCAAATCATCAGCTCAGACCAGAGGTCCTGCTTCACTGACTGATATCACCGACAATACTATGAAGATCGCCTCAAAAGCCATGTCGGTGAAAAGCGTTAATACCTCGTCAACAAAAGCTGGCGCAGCTGCTTCCAGGCCAGCGATATCGAGCAGGCCGAAAACCGCTTCAGCCGCCGGTAGCGAATTCGGTGGACTGTTGGGATTCGGACTTGGACTCTTCGATGGTGCGGACGACTATGATGACCGTCAATCTAGCAGGCGCGGGTCTCATCGAAGGCTTTACGACCAGACAGTCGCTCCTCGAAGCATTCACTACCACTTCAACTTTGGCGCCGGCCACACCAAGGAGGACGTAGACGCAGCAGTCCGTCTCGTACAAGCTCAGGCGCGCAGCTCAAGCAGTCGTCAGTCTCGAGGCAGATCCGGATATCATGATCACCATCGTTCAAGCAAGTCTCCGGACTGCCATCAGTCGAAAGAGAGACAAACCAGTAACCGTACCTGGGGCATTGAAAGGGACAGTCACTGCAGCAAGCAGGATGACAAGGACTGGGACCGTGAAAGCAAGCCGACATCCGATGCAGGTACAGTTTTCAATGACTGGGTCAAGCCCGACAACAACCAGGAACATCACAGTAAGGTATCAGACGGCGGCAACGAATGGTTCGCAAACGACAATAGTATCAAGTCTTCCAGCAAACGCAGCAGTGTCAAAGCTACGTCGAAGGCTGCATCGGACACACAGTCAAAGGTTCCCAGCGACTGGAACGGCGGCCATGACGGTTGGGATGATGAAAAGCCAAAATCTAACGAAGGCAAAAAGAATGCATGGGAGAAGGTCGGAACCGGCGTGAAACATGCTGAGGGCAATGCATGGGGAGATACTAAGAAGTCTGAAGACAAACCCAAGATCAAAGGCATCGAAAAGGTAGGCAGTGGAGTCAAGCGTGCTGAAGCCGAAAAGCACCATGGAAAGCATCACGGGGCGCACGGTATACATCCCATCTACGAGTACACTCGACCAAACCCGTTGCAGCCGTACGTACAGACACCTGCCACCAAAGCCTACTGGTCGAACCCCGGAGCAGCTCACAAAGGCTATGGGGAGGTACCACCAACAGCCGGGGCTAGCACCATCGGTCCTACATTCGATCTCCGCGATCCATATGTCGCTCCTGCGTACGACCTACCGGTAGTGTGTGCTGAATATGCCGCAGCCAACGGTCTCGAAGTGCAGGTAAAAACAGGCAAAGGAGCCAGATACATTCACGAAGTCGGTCAACCAAACTACCTCGACACCATGGACGAACCTCATGCGGTGTTTGTCTTTAGGTATCGCACAAAAGAGGTCTTAGAGAAGATGCTGCACACAGAGCTCCCAGACGATAAGGAAAGCTCCAAAGCCAGAGTGAGGAGCATGAGCCGTGATGAACTCGAAAAGGCATACCTACGGTCCCGAGAGAAGGCTTCAAGTTCCAGCAACAAGAAACACAGCGCCCGTCATTCTTCAAGGGAATCGACCTCATCCAGCAAGACGATGCCAGTAGAGAAGAAGGTCGGGAATTGGATCGACGGCAACAAGGCCGCTTCGGCTAAGAATGGCTGGGAGGCAAACCGTGAGTGACTGAGCTAGAGTCCACAAACAACACTATAGACTAACACTCTTCAGCAGCAGGGTCCAAGAAGGAAAACGATGCAACGGGTGGGTAGTCGAGATGAACTTTGAGATACACACCATAGACTAATGCTTTGACAGGTGGCTCGAAGAAGGGAGAGGAAAGTAACAACTGGTGATCGAACGAAGCAAGGACACCATTCGCGAACGAGACCGAGAGTAAGGAACGACCGAGCAAGCAATGGCGAACCAGTGGAACCCCAAATGCTGATCAGTGACTACCTCTGCTGAATGGTGTTGTGGTGCAGTCGGTGGTTTCCGGTGATGCCGAAGAGGGAACATTATGCCTGATATGGAACAACAATACCTACCTGATGATGGTGATACCTACGATATAGGACAGCGTATAATGAGTCGGGATCTCAACCGTACAAGTATCTTGATGACTACTTAGACGAGTTTTCGTATCCAACTTTCGCTCGCGTGATAAGGTGAAAAGTGTAAAAGTAGATGGCGGTGCACGAATACCAGTGGGGCTTGGCGGGCCCCTCCAAAACCCCGAGCGCTCACACTACCACCCGACTGCACTGGTCAACATCAAACCCCTTCCACTACCGATCAACTCTTTCACGACCATCTGTACCACCCTCACATCATCGACCAACCACGATAATCCTTCCTCGCGCTTTTGACCATTCACAGGTCGTACTCATTGATAGAAGAGCGCCAAGGAAGGTCATAAGCGCTCAAAGACACCTGAATTCTCCACGCCGCCTGACGTAAGGCTTGCTTGGAAGCTCACAACCAGCGCGTTACACCCCGACTACAGTATCTCGTGTATCGATCAATCAATCACGCAACTGCTTTTCCGAACTTGCTGCTTGCCGGCAACACAGTTGAGATCAAGAGCCAGGCATTGGAACATTCGAAGTCATTGTTAAAGCACACTACTATCCGGGTTTCGAGGAAGGGAAAATTGGAAGATGGTGGACGGTGAAACTCCACAGACTCCAACATGGAAGTTTACACAGTACGTGATGGCTTTCTCTATTGAAGTGTTGTAGTTGCGACTGTGGAAGAAGACCGTCGACCGAACCCGTCTACACCGACACGTGCATACCAATGGCGGGAGCGATGGGAACATTGAATGTTTCATCTTCGGTTATTCTGTCAGGCAAGCATTAAGCGAATACGACAACTTCCACACAACTACTCGAGGCGCTGCTCCTTTCTATCTCTAGACGAACCCGCTGACCTGGACTTTGCAGATGTTTTGGCGACAAGGGTGATGTCGAGGACATTACAGAAGGTTTGTCCAATGCATTACAGGCAACAGTTTGCATCAATCATGAACGACGGCGCTGACTCCTCGTATCAGCCGATATCATATCAACGGTAGAATTCGACCAGACAGGAAACTACCTTGCAACCGGAGACAAGGGCGGTCGTGTTGTGCTTTTTGAGCGCAATGAAAGCGTATGTTTGACGACATTGCCCCTCATTTTTATAAAGTTTCCTAGATTAACACGACCTAGAAGAAGACTTGCGAATACAAGTTCCACACCGAGTTCCAGTCACACGAACCCGAATTCGACTACCTCAAATCCCTCGAGATCGAAGAGAAGATCAACAAGATCAAATGGTGTCGCAGGCAGAATGCATCCCACTATCTCCTATCCACAAACGACAAGACTATCAAATTATGGAAGGTGTTTGAAAAGAGCCTTAAGGTGGTGGCAGAGAACAACCTCTCACAAGAGTTGACACCTGGTGGAGTTGGCGCGGCCAATGGAGGTGGTCCTGTCAGAAGTCCACACCCACACTTTCAGGCCGTATCGGATCTGAAATTCCCGCGTATGACACACCACGACACCGTCATTGCTGCCGTTCCTAGGAAAGTTTATGCAAACGCGCACGCATACCACATCAACAGCATCTCACCCAACAGCGATGGTGAGACCTTCATCAGCAGTGACGACCTTCGAATCAACCTTTGGAATCTCAACATACAGGATCAAAGCTTCAACATCGTCGACATCAAGCCAGCCAACATGGAAGAGCTTACCGAAGTCATCACAGCGGCCGAGTTCCACCCTCAAAGCTGTAACGTCTTTATGTACGCGAGCTCAAAGGGCACGATCAAGCTTGCAGATATGAGACAGAGCGCGTTGTGCGACACCCATGCGAAGCGTACGTTCTCCAGTCTACTCTACACATTTAGTAAACCACAACAGGCTGACATTCTTTTTTTCCAGAATTTGAGCAGGAAGAGGACCCTTCATCACGATCATTCTTTTCCGAAATCATTTCATCCATTTCTGACGTACGATTTTCGAACGATGGCCGCCACATCCTTTCCAGGGATTACCTGACAGTCAAGATCTGGGACGTCCGACAAGAGACCAAGCCAGTCAAGACCATTCCTATTCACGAGCATCTCCGACCTAGACTTTGTGACACGTACGAGAACGATTCGATATTCGACAAGTTCGAGGTTGTGTTTTCGGGCGACGGCAAGAATGTCATGACTGGATCCTACAACAACAATTTCATGATCTATCCTTCGGAAGAGGGCAAGGACACCGAAGTCGTGTTGCAGGCAGACAAGAGCGCATTCAAGGCGAAGAAGGTCGGCATTCCAACACCGATGAACTCTGGTTCGCAAGGCGGAAAGGACGGCAAGAAGGGAAGCCGTGCAAACAGCACAGCTGGACAGGGTTCGAGGATGAAGAAGGAGACGGATGCCGACCAGATTGACTTTAACAAGAAGATACTCCACATGAGCTGGCATCCATTCGAGGATAGTATCGCGATTGCAGCCACAAACAATGTGAGTATCTATTCTGCGAGCAGAAGCATTGATGCTTCACAAAGGTACGAGTACTGATGAACTCTGCAGCTTTTCGTCTTTTCGGCGCTGTAGAATGGCCCGGATCGATTTGATACTTAATGCTAAAGACCGAAATGCACGTACGGGCGGATTACGTCCAGAAGTTTGGCGCGGTGGCTGGCTGGCTCTGCCTTTACGGAATCGAGACATTCTTTCCGACAACAGAGGTCATGGACTGCTTTGAACTTTTAGAGTAATGAATGGCTGCCATCCGATTGAGCTGTTCTTGTCTTGCGGCTCCAGATAGACCTATACAGACTCGCGAATGAAGTGAAATAGTAAAAAGTGATTCTTCCAGCCATACCCAGCGATATATCCAAAACCCTCAGTACCACAGCAGCTCACCCATACACGTACCCTTCGAGTACCGACCGCTCTTTCACACCGCGTCGATCCTGCCACAAAAACATGTTCCTGTACCTGGATGTCGTCATCTCAAAGTGTGATTGATTTGAGACGGCACTTGGACGCAGCGATCGCCAGGCACACCCGCGTCAACCCCTGTCGCGCTCAACCTCCATTGTATACAGTACAGTACATTCATTACACTTTGGTATCGAAGACTGCACCACATTATTTCACCATACTGGACTGGATTGAGTTCGACCTCTCGAAGCACCATCATAAATTGAAGCATGAGCTGACTGGTATATAAGACTTTCTGATATTCACAAGGTACGTGTCCTTCTAAATTATAGTTCTCGTTACCACAAACGAAGAACTCCATGTCAACATGATTGTCTCTATGGATTCTGCACTTTTTTTTTCTCCTATCAAGGACTACATCCACTTCATCAACACCTCCAGTTCGTGGTCCTGTCCTGTTCGCACCATGTCACAATCTCCTGAACACCCCTGCTGTCTCATCAACCGCACCGACACCCACACGACCACCAATTGACAAAGAAAACAGGCACTCTCCCCTCGTCCACGACCATGACGACCCTGGTCAGCACGCTCAGCATAACGACGCTGATCTTCGGCGGGTGCTGCAGCAACGTCTTCGCCCTCGAAGCCCTAATCAACACAGCACCACACAGCGGGCTGCTCATAACCTTCAGCCAATTCTTCTTCGTCGCCTTGACCTCGTACATGACCCAGTTCAGCCCAACAGCACCATACACGCTCTCGCCGCCACAAGTCCCGCTGCGCAAATGGGCAGTCATCGCAGCTCTGTTCTACGCTGTCAACATGCTCAACAACTGGGCCTTCGCCTTCGCCATCTCCGTGCCAGTGCACATCATCCTGCGCTCCTTCGGGAGCGTCATCACCATGCTCGCGGGCTGGGTCGTCGGCAAAACATATTCCCCCCTCCAGATCCTCAGCGTGGGCGTATTGACAGCAGGCGTAGTGACGACATCGTGGGCCGACGCCGAGGGCAAGGGCAAGGCTCTGGACGCGGACGCCACCACCGACGGCAGTTTCGGCGCAGGCCTGCTGGTGCTGCTGCTCGCGCAGCTGCTGTCCGCCTACATGGGCGTCTACGTGCAGGAGACGTACGCGACGCACGGCGCGAGCTGGACCGAGAATCTCTTCTACAGCCACGCGCTGTCGCTGCCGTTATTCGCGCCGCTGGCGCCGCAGCTGCGACGGCAGTGGCGGGCTCTGGCGCACACGCCGCCTGTTGACGCTGCGCTGCTGCGGGCGCTGAAAGTCGACGCGCTGGCATCGTCGCCGCTGCTGCAGGGCGTGCTGGGCTGGATCGGCACCGCGCCGAGGGGCTTGCTCTTCCTCTTCGCTAATGCCGGCATGCAGCTCGCGTGCATCTCTGGCGTCAATCTGTTGTCGGCCAAGTCGTCGGCTGTCACGGTCACGATCGTGCTCAATGTGCGCAAGTTGGTCAGTTTCATCCTGTCGACGGTCTTGTTCGGGCATGCGTTGAGTGCGAAAATGGCGCTGGGCGCGGCGCTCGTGTTTGGTAGTGGTGCTATCTACGGCTTTGAGAGCACGGTCAGGATACCGCGGCAGAAGAGGGAAAGGGAGGCGAAGGAGAGGGAGGCGGCCAAGGTGGAGTGATGAGAGAAAAAGGAAAAGGGTTCTGCTATCGCTTCATGGCGAGAAGAGATGGAGCATGACTTCTCGTGTTATTCTACGGGATCTAGGGTATTCATTCAAGCTAGCCTTTCGTCCAGCAACCGACCATCAGGCACAGACCATTATCCTTCTCTTGTGCTTCTCTCGGGTCTCCTCCTCCTTGATCTGCTGCAATTCTCATCTACTCCTCCTCCTCCACCAAAACTGCCTGACTACTCCCATCCGTCTCGCCAGACTTGACTCTGCTCAGACTAGACATACTGGCCTCCATCGCATCACCCTCTTCGCCCCTTCTAAACCCCGCTCCCTCAGTTCTGTACACGCTGCTGCGTCGTCGCTCGCCGTGACTGCTGACGACACCCGGGAACATCTTCGGGTCGGTTCCGTTGAGGCTATGCACGGGCAATGGCGGCGCGTTGACAACTTCCAGCGGTACCGTGACTGGCGCTGCCTGTACGTCTGCTTGGACAGAGCTCTGGGCCAATTCGCTGTTACGCAGGCGTGTGGGTAGAGTGGTGCCGTGGGATGAAGGACCGGCGCCTGGTGGTGGACTGGACGTTGGACCTGCATCGGACGTCATTTGCGGGTTGGTGGCTGAAGGGAACGTTTTGAGGGAGGTTGATGGCGAGTGGGCTCGCGATTTGCCTGGGATGTTAAGTTGGTCTTGGCCCTGGTTGGCGGGCGTCATATTGCTGACCGACACCGGGGCTTGCGAGGAGCCATCGGTGTACTTTGCGATCATGGCAAGCTCTGAGGCGAGAGTCTCGTGACGGTAGCTGAGACGAGTAGTCGGTACGTTTGAGCGTGCCATATCATTGCCGGCAATGCCTGGGAGATGGAAGTTGTTGCCTAGCCATCTCTGCTTCATTGCAGCTTCGAAACCGCACTGGAGCACCGAGTGTCTGGCCAGCTCGCACATGTCAATCGGGTTCAGCTTGTAGATCTGAGCTGCGACAGCGTACTCTTCGATCAAAGGCTCCTTGGTGAATGCGAATTGTAGAGGATCATCAGTGCTCAGACTGACATTGAGACCACGACGGAAGTATTGCAAGAAGGGATTGCGTTCATATGCCAGGAACAAAGCATTGTTGCTGAGTGGCGACATGGCAATACCAATCTGCTCCAGGTAGAAAATGTACTGCAGGAATGGCACCTTTCGGAGCAGGAGACCATGAGAGATGCTGTGACAGCAGAGAGCGGCCGCAGAGAGATGGTCAGGGTCACCCGCTTCACCACAATGAGGCCGAAGGACGAAGGTGTTGAAAGCTCTTTGCTTGCGCCAGACATTGAGAGATGCCATATTCGCAAACAGGTAGTAGATCCAGTAGCTGTATGGCGGATTATCCTTGGTCACCCACTCCCTCGGAAACGGAAACTTTCTATAGTACCGTCTCTCGGGCTTGCTTTCATCGTCGACCGAGTCAAAGCCAATAACTCTTTGCAGGAAGATGTGAAGCTTGGGATCTCTTGATGGATCCTGTGTGACCTCGAACAATGGCTGGAAGATGTTTGCGAGGACTTGCTGGAAGTTCTCGACTTGATTGGCTTGCTTGTAGACATCGTACAAGCGAGGGACTTGGACCAGCCACCTCACATTTGGTGAGAACAGCTTGTTGTCGACAACCCAAGCGGCCAATTTGCTCCATTCTTGCATATCACGACCGTAGACGGAAACTCTCCATTCGACCATTTGATACTTACTCGATTCAAGATCGGAAATAACTTCCTTGGTGATCTCGGCGAGATATCGACCTTTGATGTGATTGTCTGTCTTGAGGAAGATTGTACGAAGTCTGGATTCTCCGATGGGGTTGTATTTGAGGTTGAACTTGTCAAAACGGTGGAAGGAATCTGTATGAGCGTGCATATCCAGAGTGTCGATACTGAGGTCATATGCAGTCAAACGGATACTCTCGAACACCTCCTTGAGAGTCAAGTACTCGTTGTCACGGTAAATGACAACCTCGTCGGGGGACTTTTTCATCTTGCTCTTGATGAAGCGAAGGAGATGCTTTTGATTCATGCATGCCGAGTGATGCACGTGGGTGTCCACTTTTCGAACATTGTAGAAATCTCGATGAGGTACAGCCTTGGTATCCGCAACCTCTTGGTACTCGTTGAGAAGAGTGTAGAGGTTGAATTTACCCTCCAGATACTGTAGCCGTCGGTAGGCAAAGCTCTTGGTCGGACCGTCGCTAGACGCGGTGATGATGACCTCCAGATCCATGTAGAAATCTCGCAGGGTCGGAATCGACACTATAGGCTCTTTGAGCTCAGCGGACTTTGCGGTCTCATACACCTGATAGACTCCTAGGTCGTCGACCTGGAACACCATCTCAGCTGGACCGGGGACTGGCATAAGATCTTCCAAGAAGAAATCACCACCAATATCTTGACCCATCTTTCGTTGTGGTCTGTCAGGGCCAGCGTTGTGATGATCGCCCTCTGCACCCATATCACGGTTTTTGCCTTTGTTCTCTTGCTGTTCGACATGCTCCTGCCACGCAGGTCGAGGAGGCGGTGGGTATATCTTCCAGCTTGGCTCGTCCCTGGGGTTGTCGCCCGGATCTTGGAGGGACAACCGCATGTACTTGTGACGGGTATCGCGAATACTCTGCACGCTGTGGTAGATGGCGCTCAATTCCGAGGCGACTTTGGCATCGTTGACAACAAAGCCTCCATTGCCATCCCCTTGAGTTGGCATGTCGGTGGTCAACATGGCTCCAGGCTTTTGCGGTGCTGATTGGTTTCGTGAGGCCAGGTTAGTCTCTATGCGAGGCCCTGATCCTGGCTTGTGCTGGTCTTCAAATTTGCCGAGCCCTGGTGTCTGTACCTCGCTGCTGGAAGGAACCCTGGCTGAATCGGTCAATCCAACAGGGTAGGCTGACTTGTACTGAGGATCCGAAGCGCTCGCCGCAAGACTGTGCGAACTAAGCTTGGACTTGAGGCTGCTGCTGCCTCGTCCTCTTGGGTCTTCAGCAGCGTGTGAGCTAAAGGTCCTGGCGCGTTTGACAATTACTGGACTGGTGCCTTCTGTAGCTTCTTGTTCGGCCTTTTGTCTCTGAAAGAATTGCTTCGCTTCGGTCTGGCTCATAGCTTTCTCGAAAGAGTAATTGTAGTGTTGGGTACGCCTTTGCCGATCTCGTGGAAGGAGGTCTGCTTCTTCTTGAAAGGCATTGCTATTTGAGGAGCGACGGATGCCTCCACCTTGACTCTTTGTGTCCATTCCATCTGTTTCTGAAGCCCCTTGAGAGAATGTTTGTGATTGCGACATAGTCATAGCCGCGACCAGAGAGTTGCTGAGGTGTGCAGAAGGATCTTTGTCGCTGTTGCCAGACTCGGAAGACACATAAGGATCATCGCTTTCGTCATCCGACAGTTCCTCGGGAAAAGTGGTGTGAGGTCTGAATGGGCGCATCTTCAGTTGTCAGTGCAGGGCAGCTGAGGTGGTGTTGTGTATGACGACCGCTTAAGCGGGAGCTCTGCGCTAGGGGAACCGGAGCTGCACCTTGCAACTAGCCGAAACACTTCAAGTAATTGAAATGTGCAGAAGCAGGATCGCAGGTAGTAGGAATGAGGTTTGGACGCGTCAAGGACTGTAAGGTAAAGATGGCAGCAGACTTGCGAGCATAAAGAAAGTAGCGCATCCCACCTGCAAGGTATGTCATGGGAACCCTGAATTTTATATACGTGGGGAAACTGACGCGCGCAAGCCAGCATGTGATGGGGACATGACTCTGCGTAAGGTAGCTACGGTAAGGTAATTGGACGCCTCTTCCATACACGAGTATGCATACACGACATGGCCGAGCATTTCTTTCTTGAAAATTGCACAGCTCTGGGTATGTGCGTACAACGCTGGATACATGTGCTACCACAAGTACAACACTCGCTACGTACCTACGTGCCTAATATAGCATCTCGCATTTCCAGCTGCTGGCGGCATTTTGATCTCCTCCGGTGTATTTGGCCTGCTTAGGGAACATGCAAAGTGGTCTCTGTCTCATGACGCTGTCCTGAAGTGTATCGTTGTGCCACTTGGTACCAATAATACTCTCTGGCGCTTGGCCGTGTTCAACCCAAGCCATGACCGCCAGAAGAACGTCGTGTCTTGCGTCGGAGAACCCAGGCACCGAGTGAACACCTGTTCCGATGGCGCCGGCCTGATTGGCGCCAGCGAAATACCAGGGCGCGTTGACGTCTGTTGGAGTTCCGCTGCAGTGCTGCATTCCTGGTACCAGGAAGAAGCGATAGAAGTCGTCGAGATCAATACCCTTGGGCAGAAGCGTGCGTAGGACATGGTTGTAAAAGTAGATGGAAGATCCGGTTGCAATGAGCGCATCAGACAGTCCGTGATACATGAGCATCTTGCCACCTCTGGCCTTGAAAGGCGAAAGGTCAAAGTTGTTGGCTGTGGCATTACCAGGGTCTAGCTGATCTGCTAATTCGACGATGCTGTAATTGAAGTCCTGGTATGGCCAACTAGGGTCGTTGAGAAGAAAATCTTGAACATACTCTGTACCCAGTGAGTTTGGGGCCGAACCGCCGAGGAGAACGATCCATTGTTCTTCCGAGCCCTTCTCCAGGCCCGGGAAGACGAAAGTATCGTTCGTCTCCACGTAAGCGTTGTAGATCTTGTACAAGGTATCGATCTGAGGGCTCATCAAGCAGCCTGCTGCCGTCTGGTTCGTAACTGTCGCATTGCATAGAAGGGCCTCAGGGTAGAAGTTGCATCCGGCTGGATCGGATATGATGCTGTCCGTCACGCCGTCTTGAGGATCGCACTGCCTGAGGACCTCAGCTGCGACAGCATTGAACAGAGCTGGTGGGATATGGTTTGAGGCGTTGACGGGCAAATTGAACTGTCCGAGCTTGACTGTCCACGTTTGGAGATGGCTAGTCCACCAAGCAGGGGCACCAGCAACCACGCCGTCAAAGTCTTCCGGATAAAGCTCGATATCTTTGAGACCTTGCCGTCCGCCAGTGGAGCATCCGCTGTAATAGCTGTAGCTGGGTTTGCACTTGTAGAAGTCCTCAACAATCTGCTTAGCAAGGACGATCGAACCATGCATTGCTCGGTATCCAAAGTCGATCTTCTTCTCAGGTTGGTCGATGGCCCAGGTGATGTCACCAGTTGTACTATTGTGTCCGGTGTCGGTGGACATGACAGCAAAACCGTAGCCGACACCAGCGCCCATGTCGAGCCAGTTGACTCCTGAACTCTTGTCAGTGATGGTTCAATACAAACACGAGCTTGAACGTACCTCCAGCAAAGCCGCCATTACCGACAGCCAGGAATCGCTCGTTCCAATTCTCTGGTAGGAAAAGACCGAAGCTGTAGGCGGAGGAATTGCTCGAAGTCACGTTGACTTGGATAGCACACAACGAGGAGAGATTAGTCGGCGATGTCGGATAAGCGATGTCGCTGGCAGGGACATTGAAAGTCCCACCCTGGGCCACCTGTGTTGCAAACGCTAGGCGAGCGTTCGATGGCAGCAGCGGTGCGATGGCCGATGGAGAACAGTCCAGTGCAAGGGCACCAGTGGCCACCGAAAGAAGAGCAGTGGCAGTTGTGGACTTCATGGTGAATGATTGAAGAGAAAAAGTCCTACCTCTGTCCACATGGTGAACTAGTTGGGGAGACCTGCCTTTTATACTGTCCTTTGCACGGCTTGTTAGGTCAGCGCGCTACCGAGCCGGAACACCCAGATGAGCCATGACACCGTGGCTCAAGACCGTCAACATCGAGCGAGGAGGGATCCACCAGAGAAGATCGTCGTTGACCAGGTCACCAAGCAGGTGCGTGCATATGAAGTGTGGAGAGCGAGAGGAGAAAGTGAGGTGGCTTGTCCCAGCTGTGGGACTGCGGGGAAGACGCGGGGTATCTCCTGGGCCAAAACTGCCGGGAGTTCTGCCGGTTAATCAGCAAAGGCAACGACTGTGATAATGGTGGACAATGTACAGGTACCAAAAGAGAGAAGAACACATTTTGATGGCAATTGGGTATCTTGTGTAATTGGTGTTGCATCCTAACGGAGCTCCCTTCCCTGATCGAGGACTCAAAGCCCTTCCATATCATCGCGAGCCCACAGCTTGACTGTACGGTCATAACTCGAACTGACAATCCACTTCGCGTCGCTCGTAACATCCACAGAAAGGACATTGCCGCTGTGCCCGCTCAAACTCTTGCACATCGCCCAGTCGTCCGAAGAGAAGATGTTGACATTGCGATCGACCCCACCAGAGACAAAGAACGTGCCAGCTTTCTTCGGCTGTGGTGCTTCGCCCTTTTCGCTGAGCAATTTGGAAAGGTCAGCAGGTCCGTCAGTACCCTTGAACCACCTCAAATCAGTCACACCACCTCTGTGAGCACCAATGGACGCTGTCTCCTTCATTGCACGGATATCCCAGCACTTGGCAAATCCGTCGCCAGATCCAGTCATGATTCGGTGGCCATCCGGACTCCAGTCAATTGCATAGATTGGAGCAATGTGACTTTCAAAGTAGAGAGCTCTGCGACCGGTACGCAAGTCCCACAAGCTGGCTATGCTGTCCAAGCCACCACTTGCAAGCAATGATCCATCTGTATTGAAAGAGACTGTGAATGCTTCTCTAGAGTGGCCTTCCTGCAGTAGAAGCTCGCTCGTTGTTTCGACGTCCCATAACCTCCAGGTAGTGTCGTATGACGCAGATGCTATGTACTTTCCTGAAGGATGGAACTCGGTTCTGCAAACACGTCCAGAGTGGCCAGAGAGGGTAGCAATCGGGGTGTCTTGGGTTAGTGACCACAAGTGGACGTCACCCTCGCCACCACCAGAAGCAAGGTTGAGCGAAGATTCGGAAACATTCGATCCAGCAAGGGTAGCGCCTGGGAGCCATGTAATTCCCGAAACCTGCGAACTATGACCACGTAGCATTTGCTTCTCTTCCAGATTCGGCACACTCAGCAGGCGGATGGTACCTCCCCAGTTACCGGCTGCGACCATCTCTCCGTTTGGCGAGAACCTAGCCATGCCGACCGGTCTGTCCCCCGCAATTTGCGAACCGAAGAGTTCGAATCCAGATAGCCTTTCTTTGATGTAATTTCGGTGTTCCACATGCTTGTGCAGTGGTATAGTCGATTCCAGCTTTTGATAATGTAATCTCCTCTGCGCTCTCGGCAGCGAGAACTTTGCAATATCCTGCCTCATTTCGGCCAACCCTTGCGGACCAGTCGTGTAGAACTCTTGATTCTCATCACCTTCATCGACCTCCTCATCGGCGTCGCCCATTTGCGCATCTTCACCATCCTCCTCTTGTTGCGTGTACATGAGCTTCCTCAACCGATCTCTTCTGTCTTCAGGCCTCTCTCCAAACAGCGTCATGGGCTCACCCATCTCTCGTAACCTTGCGCGTATCCTGCCATCATCTGTAGGAACCGCGATTGCTGCTGCTTTTCTTTTGCGACTGAATTCTGCAAGTACAGCGGAAGCCTTGGCCGACGGCTGTCCAGCTTGATCCGAGGGTATGTAATAGTCCTGGTCCATCGGTACGTTGCTCAGATCATAGGTCATCTCCTCATCCTCTTTCGACTCCTCCACATAGGCCTGCCTGGCCGGGTTCATCAACATGATGGATTCTGTTGTCGACTCTTTTATTTCTGGACCTCTGTTCCTCCACCCGCCGATATATGCTCGAGATCTGTTCGGCGATGATTATTCGTCTGTCGGGCTCGAAAGAAAGGCATGAAACGGAGAAGAAAGGTAGAGGTGAGAGCTCCAAGTAATTCAGTCAGTTGGAGAAATAACCAAAAATGACGAAGCGCGGCGTTTTCCGCGACGCGCGACGAGGTGAAGTCGAAGCAGCTCTCAGGGTCATCCCAATTACGGTAACCCTCTCTCCCTGCGCAAACTATGAAAACCTATACGGCGGCTCTCATCGGACTGGTACGATATTCCTAATCATGTGATTTGTCTGTCTGTTCTCTGTATCCTTTACGACCTCTTTCGATCAATGCCCTTCCTTTCCCCCACCGTCATCCGGACGACGACTGCTACGTTAAAAACTGGAACAATCAGGCCTAATTGGATGCAGGGCCTGTCCATATATGGCTATAACAGGCTGTATACCGAGACCAAAGAGGCATCCCCATCCTTCACATACCGACTAGGAGCAGCGGCGTCCGGGAAGCAGAATCGATTGCGCTCCGCAGAACACGGGATCAACTTCTGGACCCAGTCTTTCGTTCAGCAGGAGCCGTCGATATTCACCTCGATTCAAAAACACTCTGGAGAAGATGCGTTCTTCATGGCGCATGTGGCAAGGAGTAATAGACATGTCGCGTTGGGCATAGCAGACGGCGTTGGAGGATGGCAGGATCAGGGCGTAAATCCGGGCCTCTTCTCTCACGGACTCTGTCGGTACATGGCCGACGCTGTGTATCGTCCAACGAAAGAGTCAGACTTGAAGCCGGTCAACTTACTGCAGATTGGATATGATCAGGTCAAAGCAGACAGGTCGATCATGGCTGGAGGCTCGACTGCTACAGTTGCGACTGCACAGCCCAATGGCTCCATGGAGGTAGCGAACCTGGGCGACTCTGGATTCGTTATTCTGTCACCTGGCAGAGTCGCCTTCAAGTCCGAACCTCAGACTCATGGTTTTAACACTCCTTACCAGCTTTCCAAGCTGACCCCTAAGATGGAAGCTCAGCGAGCAATCTTTGGCGGATCTCACCAGATCTCGGAAGCCCCATCGAAATCTGACATTACTCATCATACCCTCAGACATGGTGATGTTGCGCTCTTCGCCAGCGACGGTCTATGGGACAATCTTAGTGCGATGGAAATCTTGAAAGTCGTGTCCTCGGTAATGGAGAAAGGCGGTCATTGGACGAAAGGATCTGGCACAGAGGGAGGCAGTTCAATTGGCGACGTTCTACACAATCCCTCGCTCCCTGTGGCCGGATCGGATCCAGAGAAGGATGTAGCTGGCCAAGTGGCATTTGCCGTCATGCGCGAAGCCAAAGTACTCAGCCAAGATCAGAAGAGAGACGGCCCCTTTGCGAAGGAGGTGCACAAGTTCTTTCCAGGCGAGAACTATCACGGCGGCAAGGTCGATGATATAGCGGTGGTCGTTTGCATCGCGGTGCAGGACAGAGATGGGTCGGTGTCATTCACACCAAAGGCCAAGCTATAGTATGGCATTGTAGACACGTCGTCCAACATGAGGGCCTATTTGTATAACATCGGGCGGCGCTTGGTGAACACCACAGGGAGGGTTGGTTGGGGAAGGGGAGCACAAATCACAGAGCCAGCCATTCCTAGTCGATGACACCGTGGGTCAAGCCGACCATGTCCTAAATATCTACATGTAAAGATACCCTTCAAAATACATCAATCGCAGCATTGCGTCGACTCGAAGGCAAGGGTCGAGGATTCATGTTCCATTGTTTATAGTTGCCGAAGCAACGCTAGCGCGTTTTCGTACAAAGCGCGGCAAGGCACCGACCGACTTCCAACATCATTTGTACATTGTGGTCGACCGCATCATCCTCTCATTCTTGCATTGCAATACCTTACACTACTGGATTTTGGGCACGACATGTCTTTGTGACGATAGAAATTGCATCGCATCCTCAAGTCTGGATAATCACGGATTCGACATATCTTCCCCCGAGAATCTTCATGGAGACAGCCATCAACAAAAGTGTCTATGTACACCACGCTCTTTAATCGGAACAGGAACAGGAACAGGAACCCATTCAGCTTCAACAAGAGAAGACTTATAGTGTCGACATACATTGAACTGGACAGAAACAAGGAACTGGAGGAATAGGATCATCCAATGGCAGCCACAACAGCGTCTTATTATCCTTCGCGGCCACATTTACGGCGCAACTCTCCGCTATCAGTCTTTAACCCTGCACATGGCTTTACCGCAGATGCGCCAGGTATACAGAATATAGATGTCGGAGACTCTTCGGACGATGAGATACCACAGCCGATGAAATTCAGTGCTCTCACGCGAGCTCTGCTGGCAAAGGATGGCTCAGAAGACATTGCCTCGCTGAACGACGCCGAAAATCAGAGAAGGGAGACGAACGAGGACAAGTACGACGTGGACACACCGAGCCGAGCACCACTAGTGAGAATCGTGAGGAAACCATCACCACGTACGGAAAAGGAAAGTGGACGCAGCACACCGAGGATAGTGCAAATTGGTCAAAGAGAGGGATCGTTAAGAAGGACGGTCAGTGTCGCACGAAGCAGAGAGGGTACTCCAGTGCAAGAATACGTCACTCCAGGTCCAGCTTCCAGAGCAGTCCGAGTGAGCAGGACGCGCGCAGGAAGTGATGCTTCTATGCACGACACGGCTGCTGCCTCCATCAGTAGACCAGGATCACGGAACGAAGCTTCGAACGCGGACCTCGATACGGAGAATCACGACTTTAGACACAGTGCTTCTGCCATGTCTGCGTTTGACGCCGGTACCAGATACGCACCATCGACGATTGCAAGGTCAAGAAATGCTTCAGGCGAGTCTGCAGCACCTCCAGGGTCTATGCGTGTAAAGAGAGTTCCAGTCGGTGCAGGCTCTTTTCTGCGCGGCGCTCCAGTCAGAAGGGGCTTCAGACGTAGAGACAGCGACGACCATCCAAGCCCGAACGAAGAAGAGCCCTCTGCTTTACACAATACAGCAGATCAAACTCACGACGAAGCCCACGATAACCACGTCCAGTCTGCAGATGGCGTGACTCAGCCCGGCGGTGCCCACCTCAGTCGATCCGAGTCGAAACAGTCGAACGAAGCTCGGTCATACCGGGCACCGTCAAGGGCTCTCTCACACAAGTCAAGTGCTGAAAGTCTTTCGAAACAGGCGGGTATTGACAAGCATCACCCACGCGTTGACTCTGCTCTGTCTAGTCTTGCGCATCGCCCTAGCAGAGAGAATGTGCGGATGATCGAGGCCTCACACGAAAGGGAACCCAGCATCAGCCAGCCCTCATATAAACCACCTCCACCGAGGCTCATGACTGACGCAGTAGACGACCAAGAGAATATGCCACCACCAACATTCAAGCGCAACAAGGATCACGATTTCAAGATCCTGGGCAAAACTGACAAGGTCTCTCTTGCTACGACCGAAAAGCATAGATCAGTAGCAGATACTCCTGCCCATGTACCGGCCGGTCAATCACCACGGAGAGTGCTTGGAGCCATGAGCAACAATACTCCCGTGCGACCCGCGCCTCCGCCACCCCCGAAGATGACCATTCTGGATACGGCAACAAAGACCGCTGGAGCCAGCACGACCAAGAGCAAGAAAAGGAGGCAGCATATTCTCGTCAATGGCAAACTCTTCACACAGATGAACAAGCTCGGCAAAGGTGGTAGCAGTGACGTTTACTGCGTCATGGCAGAGAACTACAAGCTCTTTGCATTGAAAAAGGTCAAACTCGAAGACTGTGACGAGACAGCCGTCCGCGGTTACAAGGGTGAAATCGACCTCCTTAGTCGACTCGCCGATGTCGATCGTGTAGTCCGTCTCTACGATTGGGAGCTCGACGAGTCAAAGCAAACCCTCTCTGTCCTCATGGAGAAAGGCGACAACGATCTCAACCACATTCTTTCACGGGCATTTTCCTCGAGCAACCCAAAGTTCGACTCGGTCATGACACGCTTCTACTGGAAAGAGATGCTGCACTGCGTGTCCGCCGTGCATGACTACGACATCGTGCACTCGGACCTGAAACCGGCCAACTTCCTAATGGTATCCGGGCAGCTGAAACTGATCGACTTCGGCATCGCCAACGCCATCGATATCGACAACACAGTCAACGTGCACCGCGACAGCCACATCGGCACACCCAACTACATGTCGCCCGAATCAATCACTGACACCAACGCTCCCGTCCCCGGCGCCGAGCGCACCACCCGCGACCCGCGCTCCGGCCGCCTCATGAAACTCGGCAAGCCGTCCGACGTCTGGTCGCTAGGCTGCATTTTATACCAGATGACCTACGGCCGCCCACCATTCGCGCACATCGCGAACCAAATCTCGCGCGTCATGGCCATCACGAACCCGGCGGTACAGATCAGCTTCCCGAGCAGCGGCATCGGCGGCGTGGCGGTGCCGAGCAGTCTGCGCGGAACCCTGCGACGGTGCCTGCAGCGCGACCCGGCTTTCCGACCGTCGATCAAGAGCCTGCTGTCCGACAGCGATCCGTGGCTGTATCCCGAGGCCAACGCCTCGGTGGCCATGAGTGAGGAATTGCTGGGCCAGATCATCGGCAAGGTCGTGGAGCGGTGTCGCGATCCCAAACGTGGCGTCCCGGGCCCCGACGAGGTGGGCCAGTATCCGGCTAGTTTTATGGTTAAGATTCGCGAGATGGTGGAGCGGGAGGGTGTTAGGGAGGCGCAGACTTAGCGGTGACTGAGATGTTGGGATGATAATGCGATGAAAGGCATTGATGGGAGTGTTTGGTGGGTTTAGCATAGCGTGCATTGTTTGGATACCACTTGTTTTTTGAGCTGTTGAGGGCTGCCGACGAAGGACACGCTTTGTTTGTCCAGTGCGAGATTGGGGGGAAAGAATCCACCGCTAGCAAAGACTAGCTACAGTACGTCGATGATGGGAATACTATCGTTGCATCATGACCCCGTCGTCTCATCTCATATCATATACCCATCGCGATAAGATCCGTAGGCAGGAAACGTGGCGGACTTTTTGTGTACAACGAAATTGCGCGAGAATGGAGAAAGAAAAAGGAGTACGATGACTGTATCCTATGAACAATCTTCCCTCGAGCCGCCCGCTGTTCCTCGAGTGATGCCGCGCCGGGCGCCAATGTACACTCGCCTTCCTTCCTGGTCACTACCATCGTGCCAGCCCTCGCTATGCCAAGAACCCGTTTTGAATGAAACTCAAGTCATCAATAAACACACGCACCCAGTACTTTACCCCGACTCGACCTCCGTGAACTCAGTGCCGCCGTGCAGACCGATTATCGATCAGCTAGGATTACACCCGCGGTCGAGATCCTCGGCCTTTTTCTTCCTCTTAAAGCCATGATGGTGGTCTTTGTCTTTACTCTTGCCCTTCTCCTTCACCTTCTTATCCTCTTTCTCCCCGGCGATCGAGACGGGCGCAGACGCGAGGCTTCCCTCGCTGGTGCTGACCGCGAGCGGGGTTTCGAGGATCGGCTCCTTGAACTCGAGGCTCGGGCTCTGCGGCACGGTTGTGGCGGACGCGGACGTGTCGTTGCGGCTCATTCGCGCCGTCAGTTTCGCCATGTTCAGGCTGAAGCGGTTGCTGCCGTCTGGGCCCTGGGATTGTGGCCTTGAGCGCGCTTTCTTGGCTGCCGAGGCCGACACTTTGGAGTTGCGCCGCGACGAGCCAAAGGCGCCGAGGAAGCTGGTTCGTGACTCGTCGAAGGGTGTTGTTACGGCCGATGTTGTCTTGAAGCTGTCTTTGTCTTCGTCCGAGGAGCGTCGGTTGCTTGATGTGCTCTGGCGAGGGCGGTAGTCGGTGCTTAACATGTTGCCGGCGTCCATCGATGTGCGCTCTGATTGAGGGACGGATTGTGCCCAGTCAACTGCGTCGGTGGGGAAGGAGATCTTGGTGTCGAGGCCGTTTAGCGAGGTGGGTGAAATGGCGTCCTCGGTGCTGTACTCTGGTAACATGATCTTTTCGGGTATTTCGTCGTGAACATCGGAACCCGCTCGAGAGGTAGCTTCGTGGTAAGAAGGAGGACCCGCCACCTCGGCATCATCTGGGTCGATGGGCTGGACTTGGTAGAAAAGCAGGTACGGACATTCATCCTTGAGCGCCTTGTGGATGTCGACGTATGTAACTCTCTCCCTAGCAAGGTCGTCGAATAGCATCCAGGGGTCTTCCGTCTCGTCACTTGACGAACTGTCCGGTCGTTCGAGTTCGTTTCCGCCTATGCTTCCAGCAGCGTTGGCAGCATATCCACGGACCAGGGAGACGTAATGACCGGAGTGGACAGATCTTCCTCGGTGACAGACGACAGACTGCAAGACCAACTTGAAGTTTCCTACAAGCGGACTTCCTTCTTGCATGTCGTCACTTCCAACGAAATCTGGGACGGCGATCTCGAGGGGAATATCGATATACTGATCGAGTCGTTCCGCAACGCCTGTATTCGAGACTGTGTAGCGCTTGAGACAGATGCCAAGGACTGGCCTTTTTCGTGCAAAGTGTGCTGCCACCTGAGCATCACTGGTAGGCGCGTTCTCCGTGTACCAAGGCAGAAGCTTGAAGAACTGCCAGGCGGGCATCAAAACTTCAGTCCTGATTGAAGCCTGGCGTGGTTTATCTGTTCTGACGGAAGCGTTGTCATCAGCTTTTGCTGGCTCGCCCTCGATTGTCTGGAGCTTACGCCTCGAACTGAATATGCTATCTGATCTACTACGCATGCCAGCTACTGGACGTAGATGCTCGACTAAACCCTTCCGAGGGCTTTCTGAAGGGAATGAGTTCGTCGTGGAGGGTGTAATGGTTGGTGTGTCGGCATCCATTAGCTCGACAGATTCGACATGCGATGAAGAAGCCTTTTCCGAGTCCATCATGACTGTGTGCACGGAACCCATACGATTGAGACTTGTTCGTCTTTGATTCTCGAGGTGCCTTTTGACCTCGACGCGGTTGTTGAAGTACTGTTCCAGGCATTCCTCGAGCTTGACAGTACCGCCTTCAGCCGTTTCTGGTAGTATGGCGACCTCGAGCAAGCGCTCATTGATAAACTTGTGGTCATCGTTCGGATCCTCTTTGCCGGTGTGGAACATATCCATCTTCAGTGTGAGAAGTGGTAGCTCGAGCTGACCTGTGACAAACGTGAATGCTTCGGAAGTATCTTGCTGCTGTAATTGATTTGCAGCCGCCCAGCCGCATTCGGCGAGTGACTCTTGTACTTGCTTGGTCTGAGAAAGATGTCAGCGGTCTGAGAAAGATGGTCAGATATACGACGATTCACATACCACATCTGTGGAGATGAGCCTGCCAGTTCGGAGCAAGTTCACCCACAGGCGTAGTATACCAGCGAGCTTCTTCCGTGCAGGGTCCTCCAAGGAGTTGTATAGCATTGCCTCGAAGCTGTCCAGTCGTGCAAACAGCGAAGAGGAGGGCATCAAGATAACATGTAACACCCTCGCGATTTACTGCGCCGAGGAGCTTCGTGTTTGGATTATAAGATCTGAGTACGCCTTCATAAGTGTCTTCAAGGAGCAACAGCAGCTTGACGGCCTCTTCTGCATTTCCAGCAACCGAAGGCTGGCGTAAAGCGTACTCGACATTCTCGGTAGTGATGGCGGTAATACCGTATCGTGCTAACCGCGCTTGAATCGACTTGACCTGACCGAAAGCTGTCAGTATGCGATCTTATGCCGACACTTGAGCACTAATGTACCCACCTTCTGCTGCTCTTCTTTGTCTTTCTTCTTTGACTCTTCTAATACAAACACGGATCCAAGCCCGATTTCAGGAGGAGAGATCTGTAAGCGCGGAGGAGCGCGTTCGTCAGCGTTGTTGTCCTTTTTGAATGATTCTGGCAGTGGCATCCTCGCATGTGGCCTGGAGGACTTGGTCAGGCGAGTCTTGAGGACTTGGTCAGGACCGATGCTGAACTCTGCGGTCGACGAACGAGCCTGTTGCAGCGCGTTCCAGTCGCTTATCTGGTCCTTTGGCTCCTAAGCGACGTGCCGCCTCCTCCACACGCGACTCCAAGAAAGCTTGTGGATTGACCGCGATAGGCAAGCCCAATTCAGATGCCTCGAAAGGGAAGGGTGGTGTACCTTTTCTTTACTCCTCTTGTCGCGCCTCGTCAAGAATCTTGATACACCGCTCATTATGCTGCTGCTGTGGTCGCAATACACTCCATCAACTGCCTCGCTCTTACTAGGCTAGAGACAGCGCTCCAGCCACTGAATGCTTGTGATTTGTATGTGTGTATCGAGATGGTTTTGTGGTAGTCGTGTTCAGTTGTCGAGAAATGCCAGGAGGTGGGATCGGCGCTCGCGTGCAAGAGGAGTTATGTAGCGGTCGGTAGGGATAGACTGGGACGTTTACACCAGTGGGTATAGACAAGAAGTGCCGTATCTGTAGCCGTCGAGGGAATATTGTAGAGAGTAGGCGATTAGTTGGCCGTAATGAAAAGCTACGCAGGAGTAGATGGAACAATGATTGTCAAGTCAAGGAGAGTGTCGAAGTTAATTGTGCACAGGGCTGAGACGAGACGGCTCGAGTTGTACTGTACGAGGAAGAAAGTCAGGTGCGATGGATAATACCGGGCTTGTCGTGGCCGAGAATAGAAGGTGGAGGAGCAAGAATGATCGGGAGTGACTGGAGCATGAGCGCGGTTGCCTGTAAGCGAAGACTGGACCCAGGGCAGGCGTGACCCTCAACTCAATTGAGGCATAATTAGGAAATGGCGGGGCCTGCACGCAGTCTGGAGGTTGAATGAATGGTTCGGTTCGCCTATTAACATTATCCGTCTATGGTGGGGAACACGGAATAATCTGGGCGGACATGGGGCGCTCTACACTCACGAGACAACCTGCAGTCCTGAATAATGCAGAGTCACATGGAGAGCCGTTTGCCTCTGAAAATATGCATCCGGTGGCTACAAACTCCGCGCCCCCATGTCATCCCAAAATACCTTGTGCTGTTATCGTAGCCTTAAAATTGAATGATCCGAGTCCAGAAGATACAACAACCGTTGTTGGTTCAAAGCAAAGACCTTTTTAACCCCAACTAAATCTGTTAGTGCACAAGGGTCGAAGGGTCGAAGATCGGCACTGCGCAATCGATCCTGCCTGCCAAACTCACGTGTCATACCCGAGTCGGCTTTACCCGAGTCAGCTTCACAAGATAGAGCCTCCGGGCTTGACTCGAGACAAAAGAATATCGATTTCCGACGACTACACGACTGCAGAGCTCGTGTGACACCATCAACATCAGCACATCAGACACCATGGCGGTTGAACGGGTTCTGAGGCCGCTTTTCAGGCCAAGCACACTGAGGTCTTCCCCTTTACTCACATCGACAGCCAATCAGTGTCGACTACAATCGACCGCCGTCGAGACATTCCAGCAGTCCACCGCCGACATCGATGAACTCGAAAACACATCTCTAACCCTCAGCACACCCTCGGAATCACAGACCTCCTCCTTCAATCCACGAGCGCGCTCCCAATCACGCCGCCGCGAACTACCTCCATCACGCTACCAATTCCGCCCGCCAAAGTACTACCGCGGCCCTCTCCATCCGCATCAACCACCAGCAGTATCTCACCCCTCCTCGCGCCTCTTCCAACCCGGGCCCTTCTCCCTGCCGCGCCTACAACAAACCTACGACTCAACCATGGCCGCCGACCTCATGACACTAGCATACCAACACTTCCCACCCGGCTACCAAGCACCGGCCAAGAACGCCCGCCTGCGCGCCTGGGAAGGCGAGTCGCCGTACTTCAAGAACCGACCACTGCGCGGACCACGCGGATCCGCCGCGCTGCGCCTATTGCGCAAGCCCATAACCTTCCGCAACGTTCCCCAACTCGAGAAAGTCACCATCCACACCATGGTGTCGGGGGCCAAAGACGACAGCGCGTACCTGCACGTCGCGGGCATGGTGCTGCAGGCCATCTCCGGGGTGCGGGCGACGACGCACGCCACGAAAAAGGGCATGGCGGCCTTCAACACGCGCGCCGGCCAGTACATGTCTGCGACGGTCGAGATCAAGGGCGAGGACATGTACCATTTCCTGAGCAAGGTGATTGATGTCGTCATGCCCAAGATCAAGGACTGGAGGGGTGTCAAGGGTAGCTCTGGCGATAACAGTGGCAATATCGCGTTTGGACTCGCTGGGGAGGAGGTTGCGCTCTTCCCGGAGATCGAGGTCAATTATGATGCGTACCCGCCCAGGATGATCCCTGGGTGTCACGTTATTGTGCATACTACGGCGAGGAACGATAGGGATGCGAGGCTGTTGTTGAGCTCGCTTGGTGTGCCGTTCTACGGCAAGCTCGTCAATTAGACAAGACTAGACTCTGTAAAAACCCATGTATCACTACCTTGGCCACGAACGCACCGTTGGTAGTGACTGTACATTATCGTTGCCATGGTACATTAACATCTTCTTGGAAACACTTTCCATCACGATATTTCGCATACTCTACCACTAATCACGCGCACCAAACACAGAACCAAATCTCAGCAAAAAAGGGGGTATCAACATCTCCAGAGTCATCTACAGAACAAAAGATCCTCAATTATCCTACACAGCATCACCCTGCGCATCTTCCCCGCCCGTACTCCTCCGTCCCTTCCTACCGCTCCTCAACAAATCCCCAATAGTACTACTAAGACTCCTACCTCTACCCGCCGGCCTCTCCGCCTCAGACCTGGCCCCGGCATCGCCTCCTTCGATATTGGACTGATGCCTCGCGAGTTGCCTACTGCGCTTCGATCGCAGCGTCCGTCGTTGCGAAGGCGCGTCGACGCCGCGGCGCAGCGAGTCTGCTACGATGGCGCTCAGAGAGTAGGAGAGAGGGTTCGTGAGAGGACCCGGCGGGCCGCCAATCATGCTGGCGATCGAGGCCCGCGTCAGACTGCCGTAGCGCGGTGTGGAAGCCGTCGCTGGGTCCAAGGCTGGGCCGTCGGATGGCCGGAGGTGGTCCTGGCTGCGGCGGTCGCGCAGAGGCGTGTTGGGCGCAGTGGATGGTCGGTAAAGGTTTGCGGTCGTCGGCAGGGTGGGTTCGGACGTCGTGGCGTGCATCTGAGGTTTCTGGTTTCGCGCACGCTTGGGTGACGGCGTCACGGGCAACTCGGCGCGGTCGTCGTGGATTGCGGCTGATGTTGCTGGCTGATTGATGCGTTGAACTGGATCTTCGGTCATGGGTGATGATTCGGCGCTGTCGTATTGTGTCAACTTGAACATTGGCGCGTCTGATTGCGAGGACTTCATTCGTGGCGTTGTCGGTCGTATCGGACTTTCTTCGTCATCCTCTCGGATCTCCGGCAGTACGCCCTCTTCGTCTATCAAGCTGATTTGATCGTCTGCCTCTGAGCCTGACTCCTCGTCCGAGTCGGTCGCTTTCGATCTTCCAGATGTTATACACCAGACTCCAAGGAAAGTAAGGAAGCATCCTCCGGTGAACTTGACAGCATCCTCGGCGCTTTTCCGCTCAAAGTCGCGGTATAGAATTGCACTTCCAATGATAACCGACAAGGTGAAAATCACAAACTGTACAGGGATTACTTGCGTCGAGTCGAATCTGTACAAAGCGCGGTTGACGTACTTGATCTGCATGACAGCGGTAAAGACCAGTACAGCGACCAAGAGATATGTGATGGGAAAAGTGATGACTCTCCAGATTTTGTTCGATAGCAGAGATGCCACGCCTTTGGTAGATAGAGCAGTGTATCCACCTATAGAACAGTCAGTCAGCAAAGGTAAGACTTCCAGGTTCCTGGCCTTTCAGGTTATGGCTCACCGAATAAGCCAACCAGTCCCAAATCGATCAAGATACTCTTGTCTCCGTACTTGTTACTAGCAGCCAACAGTACTATGATCAAGAAGACGGTGACTCCAAAGTACGTCTTGAACTCCCAAGTCGAGATGAGCTGCCAGATCTCGTCCTGGTCCAATTTCGGGTTGCTTCCGCTGGCGCTGAGGACGACGGTGATGCAGCCTGCAACTGCGATCAAGACGCCCAAGCCATCTCGTTTCCTAAACGGTTCGTGGAGCAACAGTGGTGCGATCAAGCAATTCGATACCAGAGCAACGACACCGAGCGGCGACACAATAGATGCGGGTGCAAAGCCGTATGCGAGGAAGTTTCCGCACTCGCCCACGGTCATCAAGGAGATGCCGAGCCACCACCAAGGCGACTTGAGATATGACTTTTCCCCTTGCTGCTTTCCGTCGTCTCCATCTTGGTCACGTCGCTCGGAATCGTTCAGCAACGGTTGTGACTCGGTCGTGCCGTTCGAACCATTCTGGTGGCTGTGGCTCTCCTCGCTGTCGTTCTCATGTCCTTTGCGATTCTTGAGTGCTCGTCTTTCTGCAATTTCGGCCTGTGTGGTACCATAGCTCCTTCCCCTACTGCGTGACTTGTCACTCTTCCTCTTCTCTTCCGCTTCCTGCCTTTCCTGGCTCAGCCGGATATGTGCGTATCGCTGAGTATTAAGAGCAAAGGAGATGAGGATGTTGCCGATGATTGCGGTGACAATGCCGATGATGGAAGACCAGCCACTTCCTGTCACCCCTTGCTTTTCGGCGATATCGATAATCGAAGAAGACATGCCGAATCCAGAAGCGGCGTTATGGCCTGGAGGAGCGATTTTGACAAGTACCGGGCGTGGGCGTGGGCGTGGATTCTTATCACCGAGACTGAAACTGCATTGTTGTCCCAAGTGTATGCCCTGTTGAACCGAGTATACCGAGTCAAGTCTCCAATGATGTGCGAGCAATTGGAGCAGAGTATTACAGCGACAGAAAGAGTGACAGGAGTTGTTAGACGCAACACACGCGCAGCAGTAGCAATTGCAGATCATCGTGCAGTCTTTCATGCAGAGTGACGCCAGAATTCATGACTCGTTTCTTCTCCTGTTTCCATGTTTCCACCCGCGGGCTTCGTCACCGAGACCGCGCCGAGCTTCTAGAATGTCTTGCATCAGAATGGATCAGAGGAGATTAAAAGTCATTGTTCATCCTGCAAGTGAAAGCGAGAGGAAATATCTGAACTTCTACAAATTTCTCCATTGATCCACTTTCACAATCCCATGGCATCTCGCACTATTTTCATCGTCCCCCGAGCCGTTTCAGAAGCTTTACGTGCTCCTCTCTCCGCAGCATCGTCAATTTCCTTGCCACTACCGCTGATGATAGTCTGCAATCTATCACGGATCGGAGCGAGATGGTTGTCAATAGTGTCTGCCACAACATCTTTGAAAGCCTTGAGTGACAATCCTGCAAATTCCTCCGTCCGCTCCTCGGCCGATTGTGCCCCTGAGGGATCAAGATGGAAGACAATGTCAAGTAGATTCGATACGCCTGGTCTTCCTGTCGGATCGTAAGACACCGAGTTCTGCGAATCGGTGACAGCCGTCCTGATCTTGCCGGCAATGTCCTCCCGGGTATCAGTCAAGAGGATTCTCGACTTTGGACTTGGATGAGATTTGGACATCTTCTGGGCCGGCTGATCCAAAGCCATCACTCTCTTCGCCGACGAGAGCAGCGTTTCGGGTGCAACTAGAACGTCTCCATGAAGGTGGTTGAAGCCGAGAGCGATCTCTCGTGCAAACTCCAGGTGCTGGCTTTGGTCATGCCCTACAGGAACGTGGGTCGCTCGATGAATCAGGATGTCGGCAGCCTGCAGTACTGGATAGGAAAAGAGACCGAGCTTGAGTTTCTGAGTGATTGATTTGGCCAGCGGATTGGCACTCTCCGGAAGATCCAGCTTGCTCTTCCACTGCGTCATTCGAGATAGATATCCCATTGATGCTTGACAGCTGAGAATCCACATGAGCTCCGAATGTTCGGGAACCTGAACCATCGCGTAAGCCTTGGTATCTCGATCTGTGTGTGTACTCTGCGCTTACAGAAGACTGCATGAAGATAGTTGACTTGTCCGGGTCGAGTCCGATGGCCAATAGCGTGGCAAGCATCTCCCGCTTACATCTTCTCAGATCTTTGGCCTGCTGAGGCACTGTGATGGCGTGCAGATCAACGATTGAGTAGATCAATTTGGTATCGTCTGCAGCCTCGTCTTGGAGTGTTTTCCATTGCTGCAACGCTCCCAGGTAGTTGCCCAAATGCGGCACACCTGTCGGTTGTATACCAGAAAATATTACCTTGGATTTCGCCGGGGCTGGTGCTACCGGAGCGGTCGATGTCGATGTCGATGCATACCGTCTCGTCGGCCTTGCTACATGCCTAAGTAGGTCATGATGCGCCGCACGAAAGGGCACACTCTTCAGCATCAATCAGTCTTCTCGTACAAATGTTCCATCTGGACTAAAGAGGCTGCCTTGGTAGCCATTGATGCTTTGGGTCATCGGCGTCTCCAAGCACCGATGGCTTGGCAAACGCGTTTGCAGTGCAGTCGTCCGCGGCGTTCGTCATGAGCCGAATCCAACATCACTCGCCAGGCCGACCACAAGTGCTACCGAGACTTTAACCATTCGAGATCGACCACCTTATAATACCACGACCTCTTTGCAGCACACGTTAGACTTGAATCAGCCGTAAGACTAGGTGCTACCTACGCAGCAGTCCTATACAGCCCTCGCAGCTCCTCCTCCGCCTGAGACACAACCACCACAAACACCACCATGTCGTGGGCAGGCTTTAAGAAGAATGTCAACCGGGCGACGACCCAGGTGATGATGAAGACCGGTAAGGAAGGTGACACCCCACACAGGACCTCATCTTACAGCCCCTAGGCCACGTCGAAAAGACCAACGACCGCGACTACGAAGTCGAAGAGCGCCGCTACCGAGTGATGGAGAACGCCGCGAACCGGCTACAAAAGGAAGCGAAAGGATACCTGGACTCATTACGAGCAATGACAGCCTCACAAATGCGCATCGCAGAGACCATCGATGCCTTCTACGGCGACGCAGGCGCCCGCGACGGCGTGAGCAGGAGCTACAAGCAAGCGGTCGAAGACCTGGATGCCGAAACCATCAAAGCGCTGGACGGACCCTACCGCGCGACCGTGCTGGACCCCATCAATCGGTTCTGTGCCTACTTCCCGGACATCAACGAATGTAAGGCCACGTCTTTCTTCCGCACACGGATGCATTTGCGAGAGAGACCCTCCACTGACCACCCTCCCTCCCTCTAGGCATCAAAAAGCGCAACCACAAACTGCTCGACTACGACAGCATGCGAGCCAAAGTAAAGCGCCTAGTCGAGAAGCCGGACAAAGACGCGACGAAACTCCCGCAGGCGGAGAAGGAACTGACGTTTGCGAAAGAGCAGTACGAGCGCATCAACGAGCAGCTGTTCAACGAACTGCCCCAACTCATCGAGCTGCGCGTGCCCTACCTCGACCCCTCGTTCGAGGCCCTCGTCAAGATCCAGCTGCGCTTCTGTGCCGAGGCTTACTCGCGGATGGCGCAGGTGCAGCAGTATCTCGATGCTGATACTAGGGAGCAGTATGCGGCCGGTCAGTTGGATATGCGCGTTGAGCAGGTGTTGCAGGAGATACGGGATTTGTCGATTGCGGGCACCGTGTAGGGTAGGAGAGTGTTGATCGGACATGATATGTACATGGGTGGTGCGCGCACCAGTGTCGGCGCGTGGATGCGTGGCGTTGGGTTCTTTTCTAGCATAGGCAGCGTATTTGTCTCCTGACAGGCTTCGATGATAGATTCACAGTGGAGCAACCAGAGAAGACACGGGGAGCTGGCACATATAGAGCCACGACGTGGTTTGCAAAACGTGACTTTCTCTAGATCAAACGATGATTCGATATTTCGGTATTCTCGGCTACCATGGAGCTTCTGTCTGGCAGTGTATCCGTTATCTCAATCTCGGAGCCGAGCAAAGTTGCGCTGATTCTGTGTTCCTCTAGCTAGACATATCGACGTAGATGTCGTTGTGCAAGAAGAATGTTGCGCTATGGTCACTCTCTCAGTCTGCTTGACTAGTTTTCAATATCACTGTTCCGCTCCTTCCACGCGACTAGTTCTGCTGTGTCTTTCCTTGGAGTGGTGCGACTCCGTAGCTAATCATTTCGATGTCGAATGTTCGACTATTCTGAGTCTTCATGTTGGTGGTGGTGGCGCAGATCCATCTGCTGCGTTTCCATTAGTTGGGATGTCTGCGCCAGACGTAGCATCCAATGTGGGTGCTGGTATCATACCAGCTGCACCATGAAACGGCATAACCATTCCGTTGCCGCCAGTTGAAGCACTTCCTAGGTCTGCAATCGTTGTGCCAGTAGCGCTGATATCCATGGCTCCACCATTCGTCGGCATTGCTGCAGTCAGGTCGTCCTGGAAAATCGGGTGGAGTGCGTAGATTGGACCTTGGAGGTTCTCGCCGTCGAAAAAGGCCGTGTTCTGAAGGGGCTGTTCTCTCTTTCCGAGCACGTTGATAACATCCTCGGCGAGCCTTCCTCCGACAAATGCGGCGGTCGGCACGATCTCGCTGCCAACGTTCTGCAAGAAGCTGCGCAGAAAGTCCGACTTGAGAGACTCCACGGGCATTTGAAGCTCCTTAAGCTTGTCGTTGGCCAATTGAGTGTACCCGACCAAGTCTTCGCGCGAGTGACCCGGCAGACGACCAGTCGTACGCTCGAATTCCCACAATGCTCTCAACGCTGGCAGCAATGGCGTGACACCACGGAGCTTCCTCCGATTATTGAGGTATTCCTGAGGAAGTGGTGATGTGTTAGAGAGAAGGAGGTGCGAGTACATCTCTTTTTTCGTGACGATCTCGATGGCCTTGCCATTCTGACGCTTTCCGGTGACTCCAATGACAAATCTAGTTGCGCTTTCCGGCTTGATAGTGGTGGTGATGTTTGACTTCTCACGCTCGATGCTGTATTCGTGTTCGATCAGATCCGCGAAGATGAAGCCGTAGAAGCCGTGGATACCAGCGGCATAGAATGGTCGTAGTGCCATGCGAGTAGCTGTGTTGATGAGGGTCAGGGTTGCGAAGTTGAGATCGGTTGCAATAATCATGTCGAACTGCTGATAGTAGTCCTGAAATTTCGTAAGGATGTCACTGCTGTCTGCCTTGACTGCGACTCTTGGGTTCAGCTCCTGTAGCCGAGGGGTTGCAGCCTCAGCTCGCTATAGTGTATTAGCGATGATATTCTGACGCAATGCAGTCGAACTTACGTTCGATCCAACGTCTTCGTCCCTGAGGAAGTATTGCGCTCCAAGGTCGTCATCAGTGATGATACCATTGTCGATTATGGTCAGCGAGTTGATTCCGTTCAGGATCAGGTTCTTCGCAATCTCAGTGCCGAGTGCTTTGACAGTGATGAGCAGTACGATCGCTGATCGTATCCTTGCATCGGTTTAGTGGCGTGTCGTCGTCCAGTGAAGTTATGTCTTACCTCTCCTGAGCTTGTACACCCCATAGACGAATCTGGCGATCGTACAGAGCGATCTCGTCTTATGACTGCTTAGCACTAATCGTCCATTCCCAGCGAACAGTACCTACCTGCACTGATTCCGGGGGCTTGCGCCGCTGATGCGGCGATTCCACTTGCATCCGCCGCTGGCAAGTTGCCGTCCATTTGAGCTGCTAGACCAATCGTCAGTCGTGGTTGTCAGACAATCAATTCTGCAGTGCGCGGGGCTCGAAAAATGGAAGTATCCCGTATACTACCATGCTGGGTGGGAGAAGACTCACCGGATGTACCGTTGGTATCCGTCTCCATCGTATCCATTCTGATCGAAGAACGAGGTTTCCAGAACCAGGGCGTCAGAAGTGATTGCGCGCAATGGTATGGAAGTGAAGTGACGTGCAATACAGGCCAAGAATTGATGCGCTGAACGAGTGTGAATGCGACGTGGTTGTGCCGGCTGTCGCAAGCTGAGAAGCTTCAGGTTGTACTCCCGTGCGAAGATTAGAGATTCAGCGCGCAAAAACGCTCAATGAACGAGAAGAGCTCACGCCAGAGTGAGGTCGTGAGAAGATGACGATGCGTCAATAGTCGATGGCTTCACGATGGCATTTCATTTCACATATCAGTCCGGTCCGACCTTGAAATCCAGCCCAGCCGTCGTCGGCCCCAGACAAAGCGTGTTGAAGGTTACGGCTGGTCCCGACGCTACGAGCCCTACAGGCTACAGTAGCATCCGTCATCGCTCGCGCCCGCACGGCGCGCTCGGCTGATCAAACTCACACTCCACATTCATCTGCCTCTATCCTACTTGCAAGTTGTACTGTGACACCCACGTCTACCTGCTCTTGGTCCTTGGATTATCGACAACTCGGGAAGAAGACCATCTTTTGGAACACAACTGTGTTCGCACATCTCTACACGACATTCTCGAAACCATCGATCGCACGCAGCCCTACTGAGGCTCATCCGACATCACAATGAGCGACAGAAGACCTTTGTCTTCCTACGCGGTTAGTGATGGCCTTGAGCTGAGGCAGGTAGTACTGGACACTGACTGACTTCTACCAGTCTGGGAATTACGATCTGCCAGCAGCGACTAATTCATTATCGGAGAACGTATCGACTCGTCTTGACCGCCTAAGACGGACTCTGGAAAGACACCGGGACGAGAGTCGTCGAGAGTCAGAGAGCGCCCGACATAGCCGATGGGGTGCAGCCCCAAATCAGAGACGACGAAGACTTCGACCAGTCGGCAACCATCTCGCGACTTTCGAAGACCGCAACGACCAATATCGCTTTCACAGCAGCGAATCATCCGAGGCAGAGGAAGACACACGACCCAGACATGCGAAGAGGAGGAAACTCACTCATCAAAATGTACCTGCAGAGACTAAGTCCTACAAATATGGGTATTACGGCCAGGTCGAACCGGGGCGACTGAATATGGACATCTACAGCTGTGATGGAGGAGTCCACTTCGAGCGCGGCCTGATTTATTACGGAGAACACAACATTCTAAAGCACGACCAAAGCGTGTACTGCTCAAAGTCGCCCAAGTGCAACATCATACTGCGACACCACGACCGCACCGACTTTTGTCTGGAAAAGCTGTACATCATCGCGCCGAACATCGGATTTACCGCTCCTGTCAAAGAAGGCACAGTGACAGTGGGAATGAACATCGAAGAGCTGATTGCAATGACCGACTTGAGTGTGCCTGCGATTCAAGCCCGTATCCCGCGAGATCCTGCTTTGGGAAATATCAACGCTGAGCGGCTAAGTCTGCTGGAAAGCATGCGCGATACAGGAAGGTTATCGCGAAGGATGGAAAGACGCCAGGCTGAAGGCTGGTACAATGACCCGCGAGGAGAAGACTCTCTAGAGGACACAAGTTTGATGGAAAGCATGCGCAACACGGGGAGACTACCGCGAATGACGGAACCACGCCAGGCTGAACAAGGCTTCTACGACGACACGCGAGACGGCTACAATGCAGGCAACTGGAGGAACCCCGACGAAGACGATGATGAGGGCTTGTCTGAAGAGGGCGAAGCTGAATGGCCGCCGCTGCAGCCTACTCCGAGGGCACAACAGAACGCGAGAAGCAGACAGGAGGAAGAGTCGCAAGCAGCGGCAATCCTCGAGTCAGGCTTGATGGTGACGATGCTACATGGCGACGACATTGAATGGAAAGAAGACCAAACGTCGCCCGCAGTGATGGCGGACCGCATGCAAAGAGTGCAATCGGCATATCTGGAAGACGAAGATTATGAAGACGGCCAAGGAATGGACCCTCGATACGCAAGCTCGTATTCCAGATTAAGACGAGGGGTGCGAAATGGCGCCCAGAGGAGCAGAGAGGAGTCGCCGGAAGTCGTGCCAGAAACAGGTAGTGGCTCAAAAGGCGTGACGACTGTCAGGTTCCGTATCAAGGCAGGCAAGAGCAAGTTGACGATCAAGTTCGATCCACCCGTGTCGGGGAGCTGCATCCTGCTGCAGCTGCAAGGTCCTCCTGGCGGGCCGAACATTGACATTCAGACGGTGCTCGCCAGCGGCTACGCTGGGCCTAGGTTCTTTCCTGCTCAGCAGTGCGTGTAGATCGTAGACTCGTTAATTCAATTTACTACCAAAGTAATGATCAAAGACTGTGACTATCTTCGACTGCTTCCGCCGAAACCAGTACTTTCGTATCTAGTCGAAGAGAATGACGTCGAATGGTTGCTGCTGCTACTAGCAGAGCGAGAGCTGGAAGGCTGGGAATTGCTGCCCCAGTTGTCGAATGCTGAGGAGGCGTTGTTGGATCGCTGCGTCTGGTTGTTTCTGTAATTACCAGCAGCATAACCAGCGGCGGCGCCAGCTCCAGCTCCGGTCCAGAAACCTGGTCGCCAGCCCTGTTGCTGACCCGCTGGACCAGAGGCTGATTTTATCGAATCTGACGGGGTGTAAGGAGGTGGTGGGTCGTTGTCTGTGTGAAGCTTCGTCAGCAAAGTCATCGACAAGTAGAGATATGCTCAACAAACCATCATCAGGGCCGCCGTCTCCACCGCCGCCAGGGAAAAATGGCTGTTGCTCATCCCTTCCTCGTCCGTTCCTTCTAGCCATGACATCCCTCACCACCCGGAAAATGATGAATAGGAAGACTGCTCGCGTTAGCTGCCGTTCCCGAATTGACCGTGACCTCGCAACTCACAAGCCACAACTATGTAAAAGATGATCTGTCCGACGACCTCGTTTCCACCACTCTCACCGTCACCACTATCCTTCCGGTGGCCGTACTTCTTCTCACCCTCCTCCGTCAACACAAGCCGATACTCAACGCCACAGCTCCCCTTGAGCACGTAAGGATCCTGCGGCGAGTCGTAGCCCTCACAAATGACCTCTGTACCACCAAGCTTGAACTCCTTCGGTAGTTGCGCTGTACACGTCCACTGCACGTCCGAGGTGTCGTATTCGGTGCCGCTGTTCTTGCAGCGCATGACGTCGACGTCGTAGAGATTGCGCGCGGAGCCGCCGATGCATTTTAGCTGCGGGATTGAGGACACACGGCGGGCGGAGGTCTGGCGGTTCGCGTGTAGAGTCAGAGTTTGGATGTCGTTTATAAGGACTGCGTCGCTCGGTTTCTTCTGCGAGCGTAGGGCGAGGGCGCTCGTTAAGGAGAGGAAGCTGAGGAGGAGTTGTGCGAGCAGCATCTTTGCGGTGGCGGCTGTTGCAAGTATCACGATGGTACGGCTGATGGAAAAGGGATGGAGAAGGAATCAGCAAATAAAATACCATGCAGTAAGAACACTTGTTATGTAGAGGAGGCGAATAATGGCCTTAATCCTGCTCAAATTGCTGCCTGGGACATGACGTTCGGGGCGACGAGACTTCCCCAGGACCGTCTCCAAATGGAAATGTATCAACAAACTTGAGTTTCCAGGATAACCATTGGCCAAACAATCAGTCGTGACATACAAGATGAAACACAGAATCACATATCTGCTCCACGAGGGCGAGCCAGGGATTGACCCATCAACCGTGCAAGTCACCCCAGACTCAGTAACATCTGGCCCTACGAGGGCAGTGCAAGAATGGAGAGTCACCGTAGGACTGTTGGATCTTCCAAATGAGGTAGGACACTACGGAGACGTATTCGTATCCTGGGACTGATCAGCCATAGCTCCAACAAGTCTTAAAACAAAGCCATGAACTTCACGTGCGGTGGTCGTCGACAGACAACTACGATGCAGTATCACCATTCGTGTCCAGATTACCGCCAGGGCTGCACGTCTTCTTCACACCGAGGAGTGATGCTCTGAAGGACTACCTTTGCCCAATGATACACAAGATATTCAGCGAGGATCTGAAATGTAAATCCGTAAAGGTAGGCTAGACTATTCCATTCCTACCAAGGGAATTCATACTCATGGCACTAGGACACTTTTACAAGACCTCAAATCATCACCGGCTCCGAAAGATTCGCCTCACAAGCATCCTTTCAGTACTTTGCGCCTCTGCAAGATCTCGGCAAATTGTCGTCCTATATCCGCTCCATAGTCTGCAACCAAAAGGACATACATTGTCCACCCGACGCCTTCGACCTCTCGGACCTCTCCTACCTCGACCTCGACTACGACACACTGACCCACGCCCTGACGCTGACCGGTCTCTCTCCATCCGTTGGCGAGAACGGCATCTCCGCCTCACGCTCCGCCCCCGACAGAGTCGAAGTCGGAATGCTGAACAACGAAAAACCAGACGAGCCCGAAGAGCTCAAACTCGGCGGCTTCCTGACCATCATCGGCGAAGACACCTCACCAAGCGCGACCCTATTCTCGTTCCCGAGCCGGCACCACGCGCTCCCCGCCTCGCACCGAACGACCTACAAGACGACCTTCCAACACCCAACAGGCCTCCACCCAGTCCTTCAACTCGACCTGCGAAGCGACAACGAAAACGCCCTCACCCCACCCGCCGCGAACTGCGCCCTGCACGCCTACCTGACGCTGCCGTCCAGCCTCTTCGTGGACAAATACCAATTCAGCGACGCGCTCTTCCTGGGTTCCAACAACCTGCGCTCTTTACGCGCGCTCTCCGGCGAAACAGACCTCGAAGCGCCGGACTGGGTCATGGACAAATGGGGCAGCGCCGCCCTCTTCGAGCTCGCGCTGCCAGGCGAGACAGCGCACTCTGCGTCGCCGGGGGAGTGGGACGTCAGCATCCCGCTGCATCTGCGGTATCTAGCTCCGAACAGCACCACCACCACCACCAACTCTGAAAAGGGAGAAAGCCAACGACCCGGCACAACAAGCGAGACAGAAATCCAAATCCCGCACCCGGTATTATTCTACGCCTGTCCCGCCGAGGAGGGGCTCAAGATGTCGACGAATCCGTTCGACAGGGTCAATCTAGGCTACGAAGGCTTGTTCGGGCCCAAGACGCTGTTCTACCACGTGCCTAGTCGCGACAGGGAACTGGTGGCGGAGATCGAGGTGCCGGTGCTGAGTGTCACCGAGGAGGGCGCCAGGTGGGTCGAGTACGGCACCGGTGTCGCAGTCTTGCTCGGCTTTGGTTGGGTCTTGTGGGCGCTTTTTGGGCCTGTCAAGGCAAGCGCTGGGAAGGAGATGGCGAAGGGAAAGAAGAAGGAGTAGCACCCGCGGGCTGAGAGGCGTGATTGTATAGCTCTGTCGTCTTCTGCCGAGGGTCGAGTTCGACATGATTATTGACCGATCGTGCGCGACAGATGAGAAAGAACAAAGTTTTGTGTGTACAAAAATCGTCAATGACATTCAATTGTGCGTGCGACACATAACACCGAGATAGAGAAAATTTATCCAAAACACCAAATATATGCTCACATCCGGGATATCTCCAACCTCGCATCATGCCGCGCCGAGCTCCACTCAACGCCTTCGTTCCTCCAAACATCTTTCAGGTCTCGTGCATGTCATCATGCCATGATGGCTTGAGCGTGCATGACGCCAGCGACGGCGGGCACGCTCTCCTTGCTAGCTGGCGACGACATTGGCAATGGCGTCAGCGACCTCGAATTCCTCGAGCACGGCGCCGAAACTAGGAAGGGAAATTAGCACGGTCCATCCAGGGCCAACAAAGTTGAGGTTAAGAAAAAAAAAAACATACCCATAACAGCGGACCTTGGCGAGAAGATCGAGCTTGAGCAGCTCAAAATCGCGTCTGTTGAAGCTGAAGACGCGCTCGTCGTGGATGATCATCCACCAGGCCCGGACCGGCGTGATCTCTCCGCCCTCGATGCCAGGCAGTTGGGCGCTCGACTCGAGCAGCTTCATCAGAGCGGATTTGCTCATGTCTGGCATCTGGTGGGGGTATGGCTCGCCGGGCTTGTCCATGATGTGCGACATGGGTGGACAGGTCGCCATCAACGCGTGGCCGCTCATGTGGTCGTACTCCATGTCGTCGGGACGCTCCATGGGGTGGTGGTGTGGTTGGCCCTCGGGGTTGTGTGATCTCACGACAAGGTATTGCTTATGAGACAGACATGGCTTCTCGCACCTGGTTTGGAAATTAACATCAGCACTATTCGTGATAGACAGACAGCGCATACGCTATACTGGCTTATTGGCCAGGAGGAGGTGATGGGTATGCTGGCCTGCCGTAGATGGGCCTGCCGCGGGAGTCATACTCTAGTACAAAATCTATGCCCAGCTGGTCATAGTCAATTCCTCCTCTTGCCATTTGCGTCGGCTGACTGTGAAGACCTGGTGGTGTGGTCATGTGGGAGGACATTGGTGGTGGAGGACTCATGCCAGCGCTGGTGTTGGAGTCTTGACGATATGCGCCAGAGACGCTGCCAGCGGTGCTTCCTGTGTAAGAAGGCATAGAAGCGTTGTAGCTTGTAGCAGGAGACTCGTAATGGATGCCGTGACGGGCGAGGATATCCTTCAACCTAGCGACTTCGGCGAAAGCTTGATCCTTTTCGCGGGTAGTTGCGCCGTATAGGTCTTTTACTCGGAGAAGTTCGTGCTCAAGAGCCTTGATGTACTGTTCTTTGCGCTCACGGTGTGTCCTTTGAGCTTGGCGATTGAGTTCCTGGCGACGGGTCAAGGCAGGCTTGCTGTCGGGCTTTGGACCACGACGCTTCTGTGGTTGACCATCTGTGGGCGGATTGTTAGAGTCGAGTCGAGACAACGTGGCAGTTGAATTACCTTTGGTCTGCTTTTTCTCGCTGGTTGTAATGTTGCGCAGAAAGTTGAGGTTGGAGAGGGGGCTGCGGCTTTCGGAATCATTGCTAGCTGTCGACCGTGTAAGTAGGTATACATGATTGTCGGCAGTACATGGACATACTGTAGCCATTGGTATCGGCAGACGAGCCCTGCTGGCCGTCGTACTGATTCATGGTGACGTCTGATGTCTGAAAGAGGTCAGTAAGAAGACTCGACGGATATTGCACGACTGGAGATTAGTTCTTCACGCGCAGAGTGCGTAAACATGGAAGAAACAAATCAGCATGAAGAAGACGGTTGAAATTGGTACATGGCACTGTCGGTAGATCCAATAACTGCGAGGTGTACTGCGCGGTGGTGTGGGGCGGGCTGGATGGAGTACAACTTACCCAAATTTCGTGCTATGATGCGACAATGTGTGACATTCCAGAAGGAGAGGATGGTATGACTGCGTAGAAGGTTCCAAAAGTCGTATAAGCAGTGGTCGATGTACGACGACAACTGACGACGGGTCGTGCGAGGTTAAAGAAAGGTTTTGGTAGATCCGAGAGTTATTGATGATTCTAGCAGAGCTGGGGCAAAGACTGCGACTGCGACTGAAGCGATGGCGCACAGCACAGCACGCGGCAGAATCCGGACGACAGATCCAGTTGCTGCAGGTGTACAACTCCACAATGCGCCGTTTCACGCGGCAATTGGCTCGAGTGAAACAGTCGAGCTGAAAGTCTTTCAAGTTGCTGGATAGACACAATGCTTGACCTGGTCAAGGTGTGCGCGAAGCTGCAGGTTCCGACAGGAGTATGTCAAGTAGGTGACGAGTACGACAAACTACTTGACAGAGTGTATGTAATTGTGTGACGAAAGTCAAAGGAGAAGCTCACAGGTCGGTGAACAAAGAAAGTCCGCGGGCGACTGAGAAGCGACCGGTGACAGTTTCGCGGAAGGAAGAGACAATATTCGGACGGGTGGATGATGCGGTAGAGAGAGGTGGAGGACTCGACGACACGCTGGCCGGGAGGGGTCAGGAAGAATGCGCCACAGGCTTGATTTGCGGGAACGGACTGGACTCGCAATTGGTGTACAGTAGGTATACAGTACGGCATTACCGGGAAGTGGCACTACTGTACTCTTGATATTATATATAATTGTGAACTGCAGCTTCAACCTATTCACAGTGCCTCTCTAATGATATCTGGGTCGGCCATGCGACATGATGGATCGTGACTACCTACGACGAGGTTGAGGCCGGTAGAGGACATGCTCTATACATCACACAAGGAACATGTTGACGATTTGCAGGAATGATCCGCAGCGTGGTGGGTGACGGAATGGGGAGATCAGTGGAGTCAGAGTGGTACAGTCGCTTGTACTGGACAGAGTCATAAGCGACAAGCGAGCGCCCAATACTACTACATCTAGCAGACTTATTCTCTGTCGCTTCTCCGGTCCAGTCCATCAGAGAAAATGCAACGACATGGCTGTTTCTATACCACACTTCAAAAACGCATGCGGTCATTTCTCATGCTGCCTCGGTCACGGTTTTGTGCAGCAACAGCATTGCATCAAGCAGATTAGGGCAGCATCAACGGCGGTCGAGTCTGTGGGATCCATCAAAGGTCTAGACAACGCCTCGTCTTACCTAGGTACCAGACATCGAGTCAGATGCGAATTGGGAGAGACGGATCGATCTTTGGTAGCATCCATCGTTCTTGACGGCCGCTACTCAAACGCTATTCGTCATCAGGCAGACTGGAACCATGCTCGACGATGAAAGGTGACAGTGATGTTTTGTGATCGGAGTTTGCCGTATGTGGTATTCTATACGCGACAGGAGGCCTGTATTTTTCAGTTGTTCTCTACTACATTATGTTTTCGCAATCGACGTTGACTCATACATGAATCAATTTTGCACGCTGATTAATACTGTAAGATACCTTAGTGCTTGATCTTGATCGCGATGTTCGCAACGCAGCTCGCATCCTCGGATCAAGAAGGAGCGAGCCTACAGTACGAGTCGCAGTTGCACATCCAATCGCAAGCGGAACAAAGACTGCCCATTTCCGGAAGCAGTTGTGCCGACACCGCCTGCCTGTTCTGCGCTACTCTCCTGCGCTCTTTCTTACCTAAAGTACCTTACATGTACCATTCGCAGTGGCTGGGGATTTACGCTCTTTACCCCGTTGGTGCTTCCCGAGAACATTAACGATATGATCGAAGGTAATTAATTATTCGTCAGCAGAGGATTCGAATTTTTAGTGCATTTTCAATGCGACTGCCTCGTAGTCGTTCATAGAACGTCTGTTTCTTCTTTTCCGCAATTACATCTTGTGCATCTCATCGTCGACAAACAGGACTCATGCAAACTCGACGACCGCCGGTCTAATAAATACTGTTCAGTACTATCAGACAGGCAAAACAAAGACGCACCAACGACATTGGAAGTTCCTCCAGTCCCCGTCCGGATCGCCCTACTTTCCGGCCTAGCAGGACCCTTTGTCTCTCTGCCGTCGCTTGTGCGGTTATTCTTGTCCCTGTTCTTATCCCGCAGACGCAAATCAGGGCAAGTCCAGCTTCTTTCTGCAGGTTTTCGGCTGCTCTATCACTGTACCTACCCTTTAAGGTACTTTGCGTCGTGCGGTATCCACTGCCTATTGGATCCATCGCTTGCGCGCAGACCCCGTGGCGCACGCGTTGCAGAGCAGCATAGAACAGCATGTCCGTTTTTGCACAGAGTGCGGAGACCAAAGCGGCGATGACGACTATCCTGCTCACCATCCGCATGTTGTTGATCTTCATACCATGGATCTTGCAACTGTTGCTCGCCGACTTGGCTCTGTCTGCCCTACTTCCCATCACTACGGTTCAGCCGAGCTTGACATATCATCTTGCTTCTGTCATTGCCGAGTCTATCTGGGCTGGAATTCAATACATCTGCGTCGACCACAATGATGCACGCATTATTCTTACCGGAGATGCATTGCCTCATGGCGAAAGTGCCATCGTGGTATCAAACCATATCGAGTGGTGCGATTTCTACTTGATACAGGCCCTAGCCCAGCGTTCGGGTATGCTGGGTCACTGTAGATGGTTTGCCAAACAACAACTCAAGTGGGTACCTTTTCTTGGCTGGGGTCTGTGGGCCATGGGTATGCCTCTTGTAAGTCGTAATTGGACAGAGGACAAGCCCGAGATGGATCGAGTATTTCATGGTGTCACTGTGCAGAAGTGGCCTGTCTGTAAGTCCTGCAATCTCTCATGCATCTCATCTCACCTCAATCCACTATTTATATAAATAGCAAGACGTGCATTGTACTTATATCACCTTCTCCACAGGGCTTATTTCGTTCAGCGAGGCCACCCGCTTCACTGCGACGAAGTACGACGAGGCCGTCGCCTGGTGCACGGCGAATAACAAGCCTGTGCCAAAGCACACACTGCATCCTCGGGTCAAAGGTTTCGTTGCTACCGTTAGGAATTTACGTAAGGCACCTCACGTCAAGGCGGTCTACGATGTGACAATCGCGTATTCAAACGGCAAGCTATTCATGTCACCGCCTTCCTTCTTCGACACGATATACCGCCCACATCTTCACAGATCCTGGAGAATGTACGCTCATGTAAACCGCTACGAGCTTGCATCGCTTCCAGAGTCGGATCAAGAACTCGCTAGTTGGCTCGAGAGTCGGTGGATAGAAAAGGGCCGCAAGCTCGCTTCACTCGAGACTCAGCTTCGAAAGGGAGAGCAATGGGGAGACCATTTTTCCACCGACATGAAGACCCATGACATCTTCTTGCCGTCCATTACGCCATCTGTCAACATTTAGTACGATTTAATTTCTGGGTATCGACCCTTCTCTTCCAGACAAAAACTTCCCCTTGGTCACACCGATAGCATCGCTCTCTGCTAGCTCCTGTGGCCACCGGTGAGGTGGGCCATAGCATCAGCCATTGTGATGTGTGTACGAGTGGAGAGAGGAATTTGTCGTAGTGAGGTGTAACGCCGAAGTTCTGCAAGTCAAAACGCTATCGACGTGAAACAAAGAAATACCCGACTCAAGAGTGGTGCACTATATGCCTGACAATAGACAGATGGACTTGTAGGGTTTATGGTTGTTGCTCTGCACAAGGATCTTAACGAAGGCTTGGAATACAGCTGCATACTCCATTGACTACCTCGACGCTACCATTATAGGAATCTGGTTTCGTTCACCTATCGCATTACCCGGACCTACCAGATCGCGACTTCCTTTCTGGTATTTGGCGGTGACTTCCTCTTCTGGAAAGCGTGGCTGCTGCCTAGCCTCATACAAGTCTGGAGTTCCTCTTCACTTCATCTTCCAGATCTTGTTCTCTGCACTGACTCCCAAGCTCGAAACCAGTCAATCGGAATCTAACATGACTGCACCAATTACAGATGCGCAGAGATCAGAGTCCAGTACGTAGGTCCTGCCGTAATGGATTCAACCAGAGGAGCCCTTCACACACGATCGCTGCTTTCATACTTCATCTACACATTCACCTTCAGCTCACTCTGAAATAGTGCACATTCACCTGGCTGATGTAAAAGCAAACAATTCGCATATCTCTCGTGCTTCAATCATCGTATCTTGACCTCGCAACACCTCATACACTTCATCATATTCGTTTCATCTCACTCTCACTGCGCAGCGTCAAATTGCATGTCAGAATACAACAACCGTTCATTGTTTTCCAGCTCACTATGAAAGAGAAGGAAAGGGAATCTCCCCTTCGTGTTGAGGTTCTGAAGCGCTGTTTCTATCTCGACAATCTGCCAATCTTTCAAAAGGTAAACGAACTTATTGAACTACAGACTAGCCATCTGCCTTCTTCATCAGAGACGTCCAATCTTAACAACAGGTCTTCCATTGAGCCTCCTCCTGGCCTCAACAGACAACCCAAGCACAACGACGAGACCGACGGTCAAGAAACCCTCACAGGCGCGTACGGAGAACACACAACAATCCTCAGCTTGTAACTACTCATCCTTCTCACCTATGTGCTCTCTCACTGACAGCCTTCAGTATCAGATCAGCAATCACTGCAATGCCTCCAAACAATCTCAGCGAGGCCCTCGAGGTCTCACTGAAGAAGCACCGCGCCATCAACATCGACCTCTCCAGCATCCCCGACAGTCTCAAGAAGATCGACAAGGCCATCCGCGATCCGACCGTGAAGACCAGCATCAAAGTCGCGCAAACACTCCGTCCAGTCATGAAGTTGATTACCAAAATCATGACCGACCTTGACATCTACGACGACATGTGCACCGACATCCGCGGCCCGGCTCCACAACACGACGACGAAGTCGCAGGCAAGAGCGACAAGGGTAAAGGCAACGAAGGACTCGATGACGGCATCCGCGATACCCTGAAGCTGGACGAGCCAGCTGACCGCGACTCGCGTCAAGCAAACGGCGGCGCCGAAGAAGACGATAACAGCATCAAACGCGACTCCGCCGCTCCTACCTCGGTGGCCGACAATACAGCCAACCCCGACGCAGCAGACGCAGAACCAGACATCGACCCCAACATCACCACCCTTTTCAGCACCCCCTCCCTCACCGCCGACGAAACAGACGCAGTCACACGCCTGATCGCGCTGAACGACGCCTACGTCTTCCTGCTCGGCAACCTGCTGCACAAACTCAAGGCATTCGACAAAATGATGACCGAGACGCTGATGAAGCCCGCCGCGGCCGTCAGGCATGAACTGGTCAGAGTTCGCTGGGATGAGGTTGTTGGTGAGTGGAGAAGTCAGTTCATGAGGGTCTGGGTTGGCGCCGGTGGGGATGTGAGTGAGTTGGCTTAGGGTGTTGGTGGAGACTGGGAGCGGTGGGGGTTTGGGTAGGGCGTGCGAGATGGGGTGAGAGTTCGAGATTGAATAGTGGATTGAGGCTGGGATCTTTGACCATCTTGGTTGATGGCGGTTTCGATATCGGCAGATGACAAAAGACAGGGTGGTATAGCTATCGAAATTAAGCAGTGGTATCACGGAAGGAGAAGACTAGTGTAAATGGATCAATAGTACGAGATGGTCACAAGAAAGACGGGATTGGCAGCGATGAACTGATATTATCATTTCTATCTAAGCACCCGCGATAACGCCATTCTAATCTATCTTGATGTACTCCAGTCCACAACTAGACATGACCCAAACTGACCAGGCAGTCTCCAAGGAACGAGTCTACAGCGAAAAGAAACATCTACTCGTCGTCCTCGTCGTCGTCATCGTCGTCCTCGGTGACCATCACATCACCCTCATCAGTGACGATAACAGCACCGCGCTTGACGAGGCTGTCTTGATCATCGTTGGCAAGCGAGAGACTGCCATCAGCACCGACGACAACAGCTCCTCTCTTGACAGGGATTCCAAGAATGTTAGCACCGGTTCCGCTGGCCGAGGCGCTGGAGACGGTGCTGGTAACGGTGACGGTCATGGAGTTGGAGGTGGTGGCTGGTGCGGTCATGTTGGAGATGAAGGATGAGGTGAGCATGGTGCTGACGGAGCTGCTCATGCTCATCGTGTAGCTGCTGGGGTGCGTGCCGTTGCCCATCATCGTGCTGTTGCCGTGGTGGCCCTTGTGGCCTCCCATTCCTCCCATTGCTGGGGCGCCGGTGTGCGTGCTGTGGGCCGATGCGGTCTTGCTCTTCTTGCCGGCGGCCTTGGTGGTGTGGGTGCTTTGGGCAGATGCGATCTTGCTCTTCTTACCGGCGGCCTTGGTGGACTTGTGGCCCTCCTCGGTCTTGCTCTTCTTGGTCGGGTGGGCAGGGTGTGCAGTTGGCTTGTGGGTGTTGGTCTTGTGTTCAGTTGGCTTGTGGGAAGCTTCGCTGGAGGTAGCGTGAGCGCCAGCCTTGGACTCGTGACCCTTGCCGTTTCCAGATGGGTGAGCGGATGGGTGGGCAGACGGGTGAGCAGTAGCCTCAACAGAGCTGCTGTGCTTCTTGTTGTGCTTCTTGTTGGCTTTGTTGTGTGGCTTCGTGGCGCCCTTGTGGTGCTTGATCTTCTTCTTGGCCTCGGTGTCGCGCTCCTCGATGGCAGCATCTGTGGCAGAGGCTGAAGGCGCAGCAGAGGTCATGGCAGACGTGGTGTGCTCAGCGTGCTTGGACTTGTCATGGTGCTTCTTGAGAGCGGTGTTGGTGTGAGTGTGCTCCTTGGCCGTCTCTGTCTTGGTGTGCTCCGACTTGGTCTTTGGGTGCTTCGACTTGGTCTTGGAGTGCTTGGTCTTGTCCTTGACCTCGGCGTCGCGCACCACGATAGTGGCTTTAGGCGCACCAGAGTTCGTGGTGGCAGCATCCGTAGCAGAGGCTGAAGGCACAGCAGAGGTCACAGTAGACTCCGCGTGCTTAGACTTCTCCTTGTGAGAGGCGGTGTGAGTGTGCTCCTTGGCCGTCTCGGTCTTGGTGTGCTCCGACTCGGTCTTGGTGTGCGCCGACTTGGTCTTTGGGTGCTTCGACTTAGTCTTGGTGTCCTCCGACTTAGTCTTCGGGTGTTTCGACTTGGTCTTTGGGTGCTTGGTCTTGGTGTGGGTCTTGGTGTGCTTGACGGTCATGTGAGTAGCAGGGTGCTTGCTGCTTGGCTCTTGAGCAGCGACAGAGGAGCTGTCGGCTGGCAGAGCCACAGGGCTTGCAAAGACGGGAGCTGCGGCAGCCACGAGCAGAACGCTCGAGACGAGGCCTGCGAACTTCATATTGGTTGTGTATTAAAAGAATAAAATTAAAAGTCCAAAGAGTGTGAATGTGAATGTAAGTGTTTGGGATGGATGAATGAATGGCTTGTGTGATGAGAATACCGGCGACTTACCTCGACCTGATATAACAAACAGGACATGGTCGGATCTTCGTATCCCTAGGCTCCTGGTTCAACGGTTCATTACCTGCGGCCGTGTTCTGGGTTTCGAGATCACCTGGACCGGCGAATGAATAATCGATGGGGCAACATGGGTCTTTGACCGTTGGACGCAAGGTACATCTCGAAAAGCTTGTCAAATGCTTGTTGTGACAACATGTTTCAAGAGAAAACGGAACTGAGGCTGCCGAACTGGAATGTGAGTACGTTCTATCGATTTCCAGGCCTGACGGCAGGCGATGGTACGTAATGTTGGATCAGCACTATCGAGTGATCGTCGCCTTACGCAAGTCCAGGTATTGATCGCCTCAATCTCGTTACTCTATTGTCTTACGCGACTGGAGTCTAGGAGATGAAGTTGTAACGTGAAGCCGTTGACTTCGACAGGGGAACGGACCGGGCGCCGCACTGACGACAGACGTCGGTACTCCTCTTCAAACGATAGTTGTAATCTCCCGGGCAATCGAACGGCGTGTATGTAGGCGTGAGTTGATATAGAATGACGCGTGCCCAGGGGGAAATATATCCACAGTGCGGTATGCTGAAGGAGGAGAGGTGGAATCTGATGATGCAGGAGTGTGGAGGGAGACTTGGCTCTGCGGCAAGCTCCATACCGGGCCGGTGTGCCGAGCGATGTAAACAGCGGCACGTGACAGATCAGTCACTATCAGCAGCAGAATCGACTGGTTGCTAAATAGGACACGCATCCTGCTTCGCAATTCGCCTACCTATTGTCGCTTCCTTTGTCGCCCTCAAAGCATCATCGACCATCTCACAAGATGTCTGCTGTCCGGTCGAGCCGACTCTCATACTTCCGGGGCTCGATAGCCGGCGGATCCAGCTAATGCAAGCAATTCGTCGACATGCATACGCATATTTCTTCTCTTGCATGTGCAAGGCAAGGAGATGTTGGAAATCGACGTAAGAAGCGAGATTGAGAACGACAAGTGCGATCTTGGAGATCTTAACAATGAAGTTATGCATATGCAAGCAAGACAGATGTCACTACCTGTCGTCACTTGACAGCTGCACGTCTTTGTCCTCCCTGTTGAGGACGTCGGCGGCGGCGCGACGATTTTGTCACGACAATGTATGATTTAAGTGTTGATATGACGAGGAGCAGCTCACGATAGAAGGTCACTCGAGGGGTCGTATGGGTGGCTACTCATCTCGACTAGACGAGCCCGTAATCTTAGAGTCGGTGATATTGGTGGACTGCGTACTGGTTGAGAGATGTCCTTCAGCCAGCCAGGTTCTATATTCGACTCCTGCTCAGTTCCTCACTCTCAAAAGGCCAAATCGTCACAGTATCAGTATCTCGATCACCATGTTCTCTTTGGCGCACTGTCTCCTTGAACGCGCCCGCAGCAGTGGAAACAACTCTTGGTCCGTCAGAGATGATCGACGAATCACGGCTCAGATCGAGTTTATCGGCGAGAAGCTGCAGGCAATAGTCTCGATCTCGCCTCGACTTGACGCGCATTAATTTGTGTACCTCAGCTCCACAAAATTCACATGTTGTGGTCGCCTGCTCCGGAAGCGGGAGTCACCCTTATGCTTGTGTAGAATCTAGAACTGTAGAACTGGTCATATCGTACAGGTAGCTGCATGTCTGTCTGATTTGTGCAACTCGGCCATGCCGAAGCATCAAGCTATCGCCAATCGTATCTCTATGGTAAGGTACCTGTAGCATGAAAGTCCGAGACAGAAGGAGCAGGCATTTGCATAAATTCAATAAATTTTCTGTTGCTGTGCCTCGAATCCCTGCCCTGCCCATGGTGGCTCCTGCTCTTGCTCCTGCTCTTGCCGCACGTGGCGGCCCCAGTTGAGCCGGATCGACCCTGCGTGGCTCGGTCTTTCCTGCCATGTACGGTCACCCACTGCACTGACTGCAGCATGGCGGTACGAGCTTTGCCGAACAAGGTAGGCAGTCGTGCCCACTGCCACCAAGAGAAGCCGCAGATCGCTTCTGGAGTCGCTTCGATGCGTTTTGTTGCTTTACCTCCTCCATCTTGCGGACTCCTTTGTAGCAAAATCTTCTACGTTCGTTTCTGGTGCGGGGGTGACGTTACCTTCTTTAGTCTTCTCGCAGCACGTACCTCTGAATCTTGAGTCGTTCGTTACACACCTCAGTCGCTCGGCGTACAAGACCAATTCCGAAAAGACACCACAATCGGTATCTTGCGTCCAGCAGATGCGGAGCTATTGATCGAACGCGCCTCGGTGGCTGCAACAAGGGCCACGCGGACATCGACGGGCCTGGAATCTCTTGCTACCACCCCTCGTGCCGTTCGTCCTGCTTCAATATAACAGTATAACCGTCTCGCCAAATGGCGTCTGCTTCAAGCTACTCATATCATCACCAACCTACGCGACAATGGACGACGAACGGCGGCGCTCAGAACTATCAGTTCCCCAGCAGCGTTGATCCAACACGACCGCGAGGATTAGATATGACCGCTTCGCCCATATCACCGACTCTGCCGATTCAGAATCCGGCAGATTATGATTCTCAAAGTGCAAAGAAAGCCAGGTCAGGCTCCAACGCGAAGTCTCATGCAGCAGCCAGATCACAAACGAGCGACTCCGTGGACACCGCGACGAAACCGCTCAAGGAGAAGAAAAAATCCAAAGGTCTCCTCTCCCGTCTGACTCTCAAGGACCCCTCGACTGCTGCTTTCGAGGAATTCGCTAAACAACAAAAGTTGCAAGCGAAAGACGGACGCAAAAGCTCCGTCGTCGGTATCTCTACTCAGAAGCTGCCTGATTCGGTACCCAAGGTAAACAGTAAATGGGACGGTCTCCCTAAATCGGCGCAGCAGAAACCTAAGCATTCGATCGACAGGCGAGATTCTGGCGTTTCGGGTCGGGTACCACCGTCGCTACATACTATCAGAGCAGCTACTTTCGGAAAGTCGTCACCAAGCCCGGCAACGACTCCAATAGCGAGCCCGAATGAGCCCCTCTATAGTCCGGTCGCCTCTTCTAATGCACTTCCTGACGACAGCAGACATAAAGAGTTTCCCTTCTACGTCTCCCCTCTTTCGACTCGTTCACAAACACTTGGAGCAAGTCCCTCGGAGACGTCTTCTCAAAGCACGATAAAGTCACGTGTGGAATCAAAAAAGGTCCAGCCTGTTTGTTCTGGCGCTTTGCCACCCCCGTCAAAGCATGATGCTCTTCCAGTCATTCCCAGCGTTTCGTCACTAGTTGACGAGATGGCGCTCCCCTCGCCAAGAACAGAGAATGCCGAAACGGCCCAGCGCGCCATGGGTGGAGTGTCAAAGGCCAGGGTGGAAGCCTATGTCAAGGACCAGGCTGGACGCGAGACACGTGCTTCATCACGCGCAAGTTACCAGCGTGATACGAGTGACCCAGCTCAAGCCGCGTCTCGCCAACAGAGAGTTCTGATGTCACCAAATGCTTCAGCAAACGCCGCAGTAGCGGCAAGCGACACATCCAGTAACGACTACCCTCGATCTATTACCTCCTCCAACGGCGCCCACATCAACTATGCCACATCACCGACCAATACATCTCACCAAAAACACGCGAGACAGCTCTCTTCTTCACGGTCCGAATACTCGTACACCTCTCCACTCATCGGCTCTACAGAAACCGCAAGCTCGCAAGGCACATCACGACGCAACTTCTCACGACCGCTCGCAGGCCTCGCACCATCAACTTCGATCCCCGCGATACCAACAGCCATATACGAACTGAACACACCGACTTCGCGGAACTCCACGACTATCGATCCGCCAGCACCAGTCGAACTAGGTCCACCGGCTCAGATGCCCACACTACTCCGTGAACCGAGCTCATATACCTACCGCGAGCCATCTCGCGAGGTCCGGCTGCAGAACCATGCTATCGTCGAAGCTCCCGCCGATACCGAACCCAGAAACACCGAGCAGGCGAGTCTACCCAGAACCGTTGCGACCTACACTCCACCTGTGGCAGGAGATTTCAGGCTTGAAACGCCATTCGACCCAACAGCGGCATGGGACTGAAATACGATCTCAAGGCGGTGTTTTACTTTCTTTTATTTGATTTTCAGCGATGTAATGACTTCATGACGAGATATACCCTTCGGCAGGCGAGCGCGGGGTTTTGTATTTATTGCGGGAGGAGGAAAAAGTTCTCATGTAGATGAGATAATCCAGCTTTATAAGCGCGGTATGTACAGTCGTGAATATACTCTGTTATCTACTAGAAATCGTGCTCGTGATCATATCATTCTGTCTTAGCGAAAACGCTTGCGAAGGGGGGGATAATTCAGACAGGAAAACAAAACCACAACGGGGCGCCCTATCGTCCTCGGCGTCTAGCGGCATCGAATACCTACCAGCACTCTCCTCTACGGTTCCTTCTTGTAGGTATTCATATCCGCATCCATGATCTCGATCTCCGGAATCGGCGTACCGTAGATCCGCGGCGTCTCCTCCTGACTCAAGGGCGCGTAGACGTGACCACTATGACTTGCCCGCCTCGGCTGCTTACTGGCTTCGAATTTCTTGGTAGCAGGCGCACCCACGGAACATGAATGCGGTCGGAAGGCCGGGTGTACTCGTGGCAGGATATCGGTGCTGAGCTCGTCTTTGTCGTGGGTCTAGAGCGTCGAGTTGAAATCGGGTATTGAGTCCCTGTTGTTTGAAAGAGTTTGGGATGGGATAATGGGTTGGTACGCAGACGGTGGTGATGGAGGAGAGGACTGGTAGGACGGTGCAGGAGAACGGGCGGATGATGGAAGGAGTGGTGAGACTACTGGGCTGCGAGCCGGGGGTGGAGGTGATGCTGTCGGAGCGTAGTAAGAGTAGGCGAAGCTCGCCTCGGGGCTGATGGGTGCGTACGAGAAGCGAGTGCTTTGCTGTGTTTGTGTCTGTGGAAGAGTCTGAGCGAGCTGATATTGGGTAAGTATGGCCCGCTTGGGCAGGGAGGAGGTTGCGCACTCTCCGTGTCATGGTCGATGGAATTGTTGTTCCTCAGTACGCTTGTGCGTGCGAAGTCGCTTTGTCGTGCATGGCGTGAGCGACGAGCATGACACCAGCAGTGTAGAGTGAGAAAGACCACTACTATGATGACCAATCCTATGGCACCGCCGACTATCGCGCCTACGTTCGGTTGGCTGACTATTTCAATGGACGCCGCGGACGAGGAAATGGTCGGAGTGGAAGCGGGCGAGGAAGAAGAGGTGATAGGTGTGTACATCGCTGATGTTGTTGAAGCGGTACTTGTGCAATATGAGTTGGAACTTGTGCTGGTAGTAGAGAGTGACCTGCTCTGTGTCGATGTAGATTTGCTGGACGATGTGGGTTCACTCGAGGTATTCGAAACTTTGCTCGAAGAACGTGAAGTGGGATCTGTCGAGGTAGATCGAATGGTCTGTCCAGATGTGGTGCTCGTCACCTCGTTGGATGAGTCTGCTGTTGTCGTCGAGTCGATTGGCATCTTGTCTGCTGGGAATGGTACATAGAGAGATTCTTGCTTCGGCCGTAGATAGGGAGAGAGAAGATATATAAGAACCAACCGTGCTATTTAGAGACTCACAATCGAGTTACACATCCATAGTATGTTCCGCCCTATTGCAGTGGGACACAGCCTACATTCGAGGCTGGACAGACGCTTCTGTAGAGACTGAGGGGTGCCAACATTATAATAAATTGCGGCTTGAAGTACCGTGCTGCGCCGTAGTTGCACAGTCCCAACTACTGTATGCCTCAGCCGCTGATACCTCATGGATCGAACAATGCACTAGTAAAGAAGCATGCCTTGACGCGACAAAGACTGAGCCGAGCTTGCAACTACTCTGCATGTCAGACGTTCCTCATCCGATACCTTCTGACAAGGGATTTCCACCTCTTTCATGCAAACCGAATCTCTGGTCCTCACCGGTCATTGAAGTCTTTGCTGCCTTCACCCTTCATTATCAAAGCAGACATCTTGATTAATGACACAGTCGTGATTCGATTTGCGCCCAATGTATCGCGACAGGAAACAGCGAAGTCGGTGGTAAGAGCTCCGGTCTATTTTTGGAGCTCTGAAAGCCACTGAGGCTTCCCCTCTACGACAAGCCACCACCACCACCCAAACTTGACCTAAGTTCAGTCACGACTTCACTTCTCATTATTCCGGCATCACACAATAGACCAAAAGTCGAGATGATATGCGGTTCTCTGATCAAGCAACTCGTTCCGCCTGTGAGTCCTGATTCCTCTGGCTGCAAGAGACTTATCACGAAGTGAATCTGCGCACGTTATTGTTCACCCAGACTTCAGGTTCTTTCCTTAACCGTAGCACTTCACCCAGCATCTCACTTCCAAGCGAACATGCATCATGTGAACTTGCAATGGAAGTCGTCAGATCTTTCGTTCACAGTAAGAGCCCCTCGTCACGTAAGTGTGACGTGAGTTTGCTGCCTATTTGCAAGTTTTCCTGTTCTATCTGCTTCACGAATGCGCGTCACGTCCCTTGCATTTCAGGCTCTTATAAGCTTACGATAAACAACACTTCTTGGAATTCACAGCGCTTTCTGCACAGCGAGATACGCATCGATGGCCGCCAACACTACCTATGCTCCGGGTCAGCATCTTGATACCGAAACCGCCTTACTTATTGCCCGGCTTCAGAAGGAGGATGCCGAAAATCTTGTCTCTCACAACAGCGAGCAGGAAGACGGTGATCTGACTGATGCCGAACTCGCGTTGCAGCTATGTCTAGAAGACCTCGGCCTCTTCGAGAGTACGGCTATCGATCACTCAATGGCACTTAGCATGGCTTCTGCTGTCTCAGCAGATGACACTGTTCTGCAAGAGATGTCGTCCCACAATGATCGAGCTTTGCAAGACCACGAGATTGCGCTCCGACTCGACAGCGAACCGGACAGAGAACTTGATGAATTGCCTGCCATCGCCGAAGCTGCTGGAGACGAGAATGCACCCCAGTCGGAATGGGATGACCTGACCATTACCAAAATCTGCGCCCGTCAAGCCTTCTTTTTGAAAGAAAGAGAGCAAGGTACGTTTTACAGCGAAGCTGATGCTCAAGCGGATCCGTCACACTCTGCTGCGTTGAGAAAGCCAGCCGAAGTCGAGGAGATGATTCAGTGCGCAGCGTGCACAGAAACCTGCGTGTGGTTCGACACTGTCATGGCACCGTGCGGCGACAATCATTGCGAAGACTGCATCTCGGATCTCTTCGAGAAGTCCATGAACGACGAGACGCTCTATCCACCACGTTGTTGCCGCCAGCCTATACCACTCAAGTCAACTTCGGTCTTCCTCAAGCCTGGACTCTTCGAGGCCTTCAGCGAAAAGAAGATCGAGCTGGACACACCGAACCGCATCTATTGCCACGAGCCGACTTGCAATGTTTTCATCCCATCAGGCCAGATCGAAAACGATATCGCTACATGTCCTCAATGTCAACGGAACAGCTGCACCATGTGTCGCAACGCAAGTCATCACGGCGACTGTCCGGAAGACATTGCTCTTCAACAGGTCCTGCAGACAGCTCAGGAGGCAGGATGGCAGCGTTGTAACAACTGCCACCGCCTGGTGGAACTCAACACAGGCTGCTATCACATGACGTAAGTATACAATGACAGTCCGAGCGCAAAGGCACCGCATCTAACTCAGCTAGTTGTCACTGCGGCGCAGAGTTTTGTTATGTTTGTGGCGACAGATGGAAGACTTGCGCATGTCCGCAGTGGGAAGAGCGGCGCTTGCTTAACAGAGCAGAACAAATCATCGACCGTCAACTTGGTATCGCAGCACCTCAAGCAGCAGTTGCGCCGGAGCACGTTCCCATCCCGGTCGAAGCGGTCCCCCGACCTCCACCTGATCCTGCCGCTCGCGTGCGCGATCTGCAGCAAGTCCAGGACCTTCGTCAAGTCCGCATCCGAGAGATGGCTGACCATCTTCGAACTAACCACGAGTGCGAGCATCTTAGCTGGACATACGTCACTGGTTCGCACCAATGTGAGGAATGCCGCGACACTCTACCTCGTTACATCTTCAACTGCGACCAATGCCACATTCGAGCTTGCTGGAGATGCAGGCAGAACCGACTGTGAGACGCTTTCGTCGCTCTCGGGCTGCTTTGAGGTACGGTCACCTGGATCAGTCGGGAGGGAATGAGATCACAGATATCATAGCAATGAGAGGGGATAAGGCGCATGGTACTACACTTTCCACAAGTCCAAGTCACCAAGTGTCAGAAGCATGGTCACGCGCATTCTGGTAGAATAACAAGCAATGAGAAAGCCCATTTTATGAAGCAAGATACACATATAGCAGCGAGCTCTTAAGCATGTATGAAGAATCGTGGTCGCTCTAGAAACATGAGCTGCAGTAGTATACAATGTTGATCTGAAGTTCTGAACACAACTACAAGTCCCGACGGACACAGACCCGATCTCACGAAGGGCGCGGACGCCGCCTAAAGTACGATGTCCCCACAGCCCGCTCGTGGGCAGTATACATCCGCTCACTATAGCTCTATAGTTATAGCCATGTTGGAAGTTCTGAATAGCTTAAGTATGCTCTATAACAGCTTCTCAAAAGTACCTCTTATTCAAATCCATGACGGGCGTGGGCATGTCCATCACTATTGGGCTGTCTAATGGGCGCAGGTGTGGGCGCGGGCACCTACTAGCTGCCTATCAGGAGGCTTAGCGTTCATTAGATTCCATAAATGGAGACCCCATATCAAGCGGCGAGCGGCTCGACGAGCGGCACTCGCTTGGTTTCGAGCAGTTAAGGGCAGCTTCTAGCTACAAATCGAGCGAAATAATCGCGCAGCTCGATTTTGAGCGAGCAAGAGCAGGTGTAGCGTTAATCGAGCGGTTCGATTTCCGCTCGATACCCCGCTCGATTCTCCGCTCGATCTTCCGCTCGATCTTCCACTCGATGAAGGCATCGAGCGGCTCGTTGTGGGGTCTATCTAAAGGTGGTCTATCTAAAGGTGACCATGTGTCTTGAAAATAGATCAGGAGACTATTATACTAGCTGCCTATGCGCCTGTTAGGTGTCAGTAGACCCTAGTTCGAGCAGCTCGTGAGCAGCTCGATGCTCAATTCGAGCAGAAAATCGAGCTACTTAAAATTAAGTAGCTCGATTCCTACTACTCCTACTCGCTAGCTTATAGAGTAGGATATTATAGCTCCTACTCGCTTAGAATTAAGTAGCTTAGTTTCCTACTTAATTTCTAGCTAAGAGCTACTTCTACTCGCTTAATTTTAAGCTACTTAATAATAAGCTATTTAATATTTATATAAGTAGCGTTATAGCACTATATAATCCATATTCTAGCTACTATACTAGCTAT